>FLOH01000266.1_pt1 | contig 131247 bp, 121 predicted proteins | sample 756751 | NCBI WGS metagenome assembly FLOH01 (sample SAMEA4026879, study PRJEB14308) | marine metagenome | biome: coastal water; material: water | depth 74 m
TGCGCATCGTGCCCGCGATGGCGCAATACACCGCGTGGTGACGGCCGCCCCGGGCACGATGCGCAAGGTGGGCGAAGGGTTAACCAGGCGGAATTGATACGTGGCGACCGGGTCAACCAGCGTGCGGAATTCAAAGGTATCCTCCACAAACGTCTGCATGCGCCAACCCGGCGAGCCCCCGGAGGTATCCCCAAACACGATCGTCACCACATCACCCCGATCGAGATAACCACTCATCACCTTCATCACGATCGAACGGTCCCAAGGCCGCACGTTGGCCTTGGGATCCCAGCGAACATCGAGACGACAGTCCCCTGTGGTCTCGATACGACAATAGTTTGGGGCCCGGGGATCATTAAATTGCGGAACGCCAAAATCCCCGGCGAATCGAAACACCACCTTGATGTAACCGGTGTCATCAATCGGATGCCCCACCAGGTAGCGATAATGGACCGTCGTGTATTCCCCCGCCACCACGCGCCGTTTTCCCAGGATGCGAACTGTGCCCAAGTCGTGCTTCATATGGAAACGAAACCTAAACATCCCCACGGGCCAGATAAACAACGTAATCCCGAAATGAATCTATTCACGGAATGACTAATTTGAAATTCCCGTTGTAATTGTAAGCAACGTTTGGCGAAGTTTTGAGTCCAACTCATCGTATGAAAAAAGAAATCACCCCTGAAGTCCTCGCCACCAAGACCATCGTCCGCGGCATACACCTCGATCTGACTCCTGCATTGAAGCAGGCCGCCCTCAACAAGGCCGCCAAGTTGCTCAGTCATAATGATCACATCGTCCGGATCCGGATCAGTATCGAGATGGACAAAACCCGGGGCCATGCGGACCAATTCGTCACCAAAGGGCACATCGAAATCGGGGGGCCTGATCTCGTTGTCACGGTCGCCAGTGAGGATGCCTACAAGTCACTCGACTTGCTGGTGGATAAACTGGAACGCCTCCTGCGTCACCGCCAGCACGAGCGTAAGGATAAGCGCAATCATCCCCATTCCATCGATCTCGATTCGGACCTGCCCAAGACCTGACCCTCCAGCCGGTTTGTAACGTATTATGTTACAAACTGCTTTGCCCAGCGTGCCATCAAACCAATGTCACCTATTAAGTGACATTCATATGGGAGATGAAACAAGGGTGATGTCACTTAATAGGTGACATTGGTGCTCCAGCGTAACGCCAACAAAGACTTAATGCTGCCATCACCGGTAGGGTTGATGCAGTTCCACCGGCGCGGGCTTTTTCACGCTGCGCAGGCGCAGGTTGAGCATCTCGACCCCGAAAGAGAAGGCCATGGCGAAGTAAACATAGCCCTTCGGGATGTGCAGCCCCGTCCCCTCGGCCACTAGGGTGACACCGATCAGGAGAAGAAACGACAGGGCCAGCATTTTAAGCGTCGGGTGCTTGTTCACATATTCGCTGATCGACCCGGCGGACATCAGCATCACCCCCATCGCCAGAATCACAGCGATCATCATGATCGCCAGATGCTGGGCCATACCGACGGCGGTGATGACGGAATCGAGCGAGAACACGATATCGAGCAGCATGATCTGGACGAGAACTTGACCGAATTTCGCGGCCCCTTTCACCGGATTGTCATGCCCGTCCTCACCTTCGAGTTTCTCGTGGATTTCCATCGTGCTCTTCACGAGGAGAAACAAACCCCCGATGATCAGGATCAGGTCGCGCCCGGATACTCCATGCCCAATGAGTGTGAAAAGCGGCGTGGTCAGTTTGGCCATCCAGGCGATACTCGCGAGCATGAGCAGACGGGTGATCAGCGCGAGGCTGAGGCCGAGTTGCCTAGCCTTGGCTTGCTGCTCCTGGGGCAGTTTCCCCGCCAAGATTGAGATAAAAATGATGTTATCGATGCCGAGCACGATCTCGAGTCCGGTCAGGGTAAGCAGACTGATCCAAGCCTGGGGTTCGGTGATCCATTCCATGTTGCCAGCATGCAGAAGCGTTTATCCCTATCGGTCAACGTGCACTGGCAGGGGAATTTCCGCGACGATTCCAATCGAACACCCGTCATACCAATCGCCGTTACATTTTGCCTTGTCGTCATTGCGAGGAGCGAAGCGACGTGGCAATCCACGAAAACAGAGTGTACCCACTGGTTCGGAGTGGATTGCCACGTTGGCCTTTGGCCTCCTCGCAATGACAGAGTATAATAGTCGGATGATTGGAATCACCCGACCCACGCCAGACCGAAGCGCAGCCAAAATGGAATCGCGAGAATACCCACCAAAACCGTGGCAATCACCACCCGCACCGCGAGCAACGGATGGCCATTGTAATGCTTGACCAATACCAGGGGGAAAAATGCCGCGGGCATCACCGATTGCACCAGGATCACATGCCGCAAGTCCGCCGAAAACGGACCATACCGGGCCAGGAGGAGCATGAGAAAAGTCATCACCCCGAGCCGCATGACGATGGCGCCGAGGGTAGTGCGAAGATCCACCAATTCGCTGGTTTTACGAAAGAGATGCTCGGCCAGAGTCGCGCCACTGAGCAGCAGCCCGAAGGGAATCGCACAGGCCGCCAAAGCATGCACCACGGCGACAAAAACCGCCGGCACATATTGGTGCAGACCACTCACGTTAACCGCCACGGATATCACCAAAGCCCACACCGGAGGGTTGAGCACCTTACGCCAGCCGGTGCGCAACGATTGCCCCGAAAGCACCAGCACCCCCACCACCCAGATGGCCACTTCGCAGCCGACATTGTGCACAAACAGAACCCCCAAAGCTTCACGCCCAAACAACGCCTCCACCACTGGCACGGTGATGTAGGAATAGTTGTAGATACCCACGGTAAATGCGAACGTGCGCAAACCCGTGCCCACCGTGAAACCCATGGCCTTGGCCACATAATAACAAAGCCCAATTCCCGCCGACATGGTGCCGAATCCCACCAACGGCGCCCAACCGAGATTGCCCGGCTCGCGCAGCGCCGGATTAGCGTACACGTTTTCGAAAATAATGCAGGGATAGAGCACATTGACCACCAACCGCATCAGACTCTCATCGGCCGCCGTGGTCAGCCAATTGACCCGCCGCATGAACACTCCAATCCCCATCACCCCGAAAACGGGCAGAATCAGCAGCATGAGTTGCAGATAGGATGGCATGATTTGTTCTCCGCTTAACCGGCCATCGCCAATCCGGCAAGTCGGCCCGTAGTCCAGGCAGCCTGAAAATTAAAGCCGCCGGTGAGCCCATCGATATCGAGCACCTCACCGGCAAAATGCAGTCCAGGGCACAAACGACTCTCCATGGTTTTGAAATCTATCTCACGCAGCCGCACGCCGCCACAGGTGACAAATTCCTCCTTGTTCATACTCTTACCCACCACGAAAAAATCCGCGGCTGAGAGCGCGTCCGCCAAGCGGCCGAGCACCGTATTTGCCACCCCCGCCCATTGCGTGGATGCGTCGATCTGATTCGTCTCCAACAACCGTTCCCAAAACCGAGAGGGTAAACCAAAGGGGTTCCATGAACCCAATTGCTTACGGGGATGTTGGGTCCGCAGTTGAGCGAACACCCGCAACAATGAATCACGCGGGTGCGATGGGGTGAAGTTGACCCGCAAGGTAAATTGATAATCGCACGCCGCCAATTCACGCGCGCCCCATGCGGAAAGTTTGAGCACGGCCGGCCCGCTCAATCCCCAATGAGTGATGAGAAGCGGTCCCTCTGCTTTTAATTTCGTGCCGGGCACACTGGCGGTCACATGCTCCATCGCGATGCCGGACAGTTTTTCCAGCCGCTTGTCGTCGATATGAAACGTAAACAATGAAGGCACGGACGGCTCAATCGCATGACCTAGTTTTTCGGCTACAACTAACCCTACAGAAGACCGGTTGCCCCCGGTGGCGATCAACAAGCGGTCGCAGCGCAACTCACTATCGTTAGTCAAGGTAAGCCAGAACACGGGTTCACCGGCCGCGCTCATCGATTCTGCTTTGCGCACCCCAAGATTGGTTCTTACCTCCACGCCTGCCGCCTCCGCGGCCTGTTGCAGACACTCGATTATCGTCAGCGAATCATCCGTCACTGGAAACATGCGGCCATCCGATTCGGTCTTCAACTCGACCCCACGCGCATCGAACCACTCAATCGTATCACGTGGAGACCAACGGTGAAATGCGCCCAGCAATTCACGGCTGCCTCGTGGGTAGCGTTTGACTAACTCACGCGGCTCAAAGCAGGCATGTGTCACATTACAGCGCCCGCCCCCGGAGATACGCACCTTCGCCAGTGGGTGAGCCGTGGCTTCATACAAGGTCACCTGTGCCGATGGATTGGTCTCAGCGCAGGTAATGGCTGCGAAATAACCCGCAGCCCCACCTCCCACAACAACCACTCGCGGTGAACCCATGGTCGCAGCGTGGAAAGCCCGTGGCCTGCCGTCGAAGACAAAACACGAAGTAAATTACAGTCCCCGCCGTTCACCACATGCCTGTAAACCCATGCTGGACGCTGATCACCGTTAACCTTACTTGGTTGGTCCACATCATGATGTTCGTAGAACAGGTGCAGCAAGCTGAGGTGATCGTGGCTGATATCCAAAAACAGCTGCCGGTAGAAATCCGGCCATTGGCCAGCCATGTGACGGTGCATTACGAGGGTCAACCCGACGCCAGTGTGCTGGCCGCAGGTATGGAATCGGACATTTTGGGGCTATTTTCCGGCCATCCCCATGGCACGGAATTCAACCAATCCGACCCTTCACCACCTCAAATCATGCTCTATTTGGATAATATATGGGATCTGGCCGAAGGCGACCCGGCGGCATTTTGCGCGGAAGTGAGACTCACTTATTTGCATGAACTGGGGCACTATTTCGGTTGGGATGAAGAAGATCTGGCCGCACGCGGTCTGGATTGAAAGGGGAACCAGCTGTAATCCGCGCTTTCCAAGTCAGCACAGCCCTGCTTAGGTGTGGGGCAAATCTCATCTGTCATACGCTCATGAAAAAGTTTTCCTCCTTCGCTCTCCTCGCCGCCCTGGTCCTCGCACCACTGTCCGCCAACGCCCTACCCCGCTATGAATATGTCGAACGCGTGGAAACCTGCGAAGCCATCCTGCAGGAATTCATGGCCGACCCTGCAACCGCCATTCCCGCGAATATTTTGAAGAGTGCCCGGGGCATTGTCATCGTCAGCCAGATGCGGGCCGGCCTGTTTTTGGGCCTCAAGGACGGATGGGGTGTTATGATGGTGCGTCGCTCTGACGATACCTGGAGCTTACCTGCGATCATCACTGCGGCTGAAGGTAGTTTCGGCATTCAATTCGGCGTCAGCGCCAACGAAACCATCTATATTTTGACCGACGACGCGACTCCACGCCTCATGAATAACAAGCGCTTCCACGTCGGGGTTGATGCCAAGGCCGTGGCTGGTCCCAAGGCTGCGAGCAACGAGCACTCCAATGCGCAAGTTCTCTCCGCTTCTGTCTTGGTTTACACCAAGAACAAGGGTCTCTACGCCGGGGCCAGCGTCAAAGCGGGCTACCTCTCGCGCAATGATGATGCCAATCGCATTCTCTACAGCACCAACTACACGATGCCCGAGATCCTTTACAGTAATTGGGTGACCACGCCGGATGAGGTGCAGCCGATTATTGATTACGTGAGTTCCCTGACTCGCTGATATCCCCATGGCTAATGCGATCCTGGGTAGCGGCGGATTCCATCACGTCTGTGTAAAAACGCGCGATTGGGATGCCACCATGCGATTTTATCGCGAGGGGTTGGGTTGCACGGACAAGATCACCTGGGCCCAAGCACCCAAGCGCGCCGTGATGCTCGACTGCGGCGACGGTAATTACATCGAGGTATTTGAAGATCTCGAATCGTCACCCGCAGCCATCGGTCCGGTTCATCATTTTGCTTTGCGCACCACCCGCCTGAACGAAGTCGTGGCGCACCTGCGGGGCATGGATGTAAAAATAACCATGGAGCCCAAGGACATAGCGATTCCGACCACCAATGGAGCGGGAGACGTGTCGGTGTTCATCGCATTTTGCGAAGGACCCAACGGCGAAAGCGTGGAATTGTTTCAGAACGAACAGACGTGAGCAGGACTCAGCGGTTGGTGCGCCTTGTCCAGGCGATATAGTTGATGGAACCTGGTGAACTACGACTCTATCAAGTCGGACCTGAATGGAAGGTGTCGGTCTATGAAGGCGTTTGCACGCGCCGTCGGGTCGAGGTGATACTGCCGTGGTATCCTTGAATTGGTTTTTTCGAACCACTCCGGTGTCCAAAAATCCACGGAAATATCAGCGAGTGCACCCCGCCAACCCGGGAATATCCGCCCCACTTTTCGGATAAAGTGCTCCACGAATCGATCATGCTTTGACCAACCGTGATAATCGAAAACCGTTGCTCCATTACTGGCGAAAACGTGACCACCACGAAACCCGGCCTCTGGCTCAATCATATAGGGTCGGAATCCATCTGACTCGGATCGGCGGAGAAACTCGTGCGTCAAAACATGGCATGCGCCCGAAGCGAAAAACGATCGGTCGGGTCGGTGCCAACTAGCAACGAGATCGCGCTTCTGCGCATCAGTGCGAAAGAGCATACATGCACCTCCTCACCGGATCGCCCGTAAATATTCGAGCAAACCCGTGATAACCGCCACGGTGATCTGTGATTGCACCTGCACACGGCTCGCATCCGGGCAATCGATTCGGGCGCTTTGTACCTGCCAATCACCCGACTGGCGACAGGCGAGCGCCCACCAGGCATAAGGCACTTCCACCCCTAGCCCGGGCATGGGTTCAGCATAACCAGTCGTGGCCACGGCGATATCAGCGCCAAACAAAGTAGCCGCACCTTTTGCCATCTGCTCCGCGACTTCGGCCGACACGCCATTGCACTTGGCAATTGCGGCTTGATCGACTTTCAAGTGCTTCACTTTTTGCTCTAGCGTGTAGGCAGTGAAACCGCCGAGGAAAAACTTAGATGCGCCTGAAATCCGGCCAATATGCGCCTGCACGTTTCCACAGGTCAGACTCTCCGCGACCGCTAGGGTCAAACGGGGTTCACGCAATAATAGATCTTTGAGTTCACTCATGAGGGGACGGTTGAGCAACCCAACCGATCATGAGTCTGAGCCCGGATATCAAAGACGGCGAACGGAAAATCTGGGCTTGGTCCGGAGCGCCTTGCGCACCCGCCAGCGCTGATCGCGAATCACAATGTATCCCACACACTTGCGCGAACCACAACGACAGGGGTGTTTGTGCCACTCCTTGAAATCAAACCCGTAGTCGTAGGTGATTTCTTCATTCACCGCAATATCGCGCAGGGCGATGATCCAGATATGGCCCCGGATGATCTGCGGCTCACTATTGGCCTCACAGGAATGGTTGATCAGGCGAGCGGTGTTCCAGCTGACAAAGCCATCAATATCGTGCCGCTTGTTGAGTTCGAAGACATAGACGCAACCATCGAGCGCGGCATCCCGGTGGGCCAATCGACGCTCTTCGCGTCGGGCCGCTTCAATCTTGGTGATGCGTTCGCCCACATATTCAATCAGGCGAGTACCGGCCGGAATCGGCTTTCTGGCATAGAGTCCTCCACCATGAATATTCGACCGTCCGCGACGGACCCACTCCGAGGTCACCGCCCGGGGTTTCGGGGATTTTGTTGCCGCCATTACTTGATCTCCAAGCCAACCGGACAGTGATCGCTGCCCATCACTTGGGCTTCGATCCAAGCCCGCTGCAAACGTGGCCGCAGCGCGGCCGAGGCCATGCAGTAATCTATGCGCCACCCAATATTTCGGCTGCGCGCACCCATCCGATAAGTCCACCAACTGTAGTGACCCGGCCCCGGTTCAAATTCCCGAAAAGTATCGATGAAACCTGCACCCAGGAAATCGCGGAACCCGGAACGCTCTTCATCGGAAAAGCCGGGATTACCCACATTCGCTTTCGGTCGCGCCAGATCGATTTCCTCGTGCGCCACGTTCAAGTCACCGCAGAATATCACGGGTTTCTTTTTCTCCAATTTGCAGACGTATTTCAACAGGGCACGATCCCAGGCTTGGCGGAAATCAATGCGGGCGAGTTCGTGCTGGGCATTGGGCACATATAGACCGACGACATAGCAGTCGGCATACTCCGCGGTGATGGCTCGACCTTCGGCATCGTGCTCGGGAGAACCGATCCCATTGGTCACCGCGAGGGGCTCATGCTTCGAGAAGAGCGCCGTGCCGCTATAGCCTTTTTTTTGCGCGGCATTCCAAAACACCGAATAGCCCTTGGGCCAGACCACCCCCTGCACGTCGCCCGGCAGAGCCTTGACTTCCTGCAGACAAATCACGTCAGCCCCTGAGGTTTGCATCCAATCGAGCAGACCTTTGCCTATTGCCGCGCGCACGCCGTTTACATTCCACGAAAGCAGTTTCATTCGCAGGCAGTTTTCAAAGCGTCGGCACCGACGCGACTGTTTTGTCATTAAAAAATAACCGCTCAATGTGGGTCAGATAATGACAAAACCCGAGGTTGCGTCGGCCTTCTCACCCGGGAAACTGGCGCTTACGTTTCATGTCCGCTTTCGTCTCCATCCCCCTAGGTCAACCGATACCCCCTACGCCGCATGCGGTCTCGTGCAGTTTGCCGACCATGCGGGCGGTGCATGGATACGAACAAAAAGATCCGGAAATCGTTCAACACATGACGTCGGGTTATCCCCGATTCGTGCTCCATCCCTTTGCGCAGCAATTGAGCGATCATTACCGGACCCACTCACCGCACCCCGATCAAAAGCTTTGGCTGACCTCATCCACCCAGATGGGTGCGGAGTTAATTGCTCTGCTTGCCCGTCCATCGACCAATCAAGCTGAAGTCGCGACGGCCACACCCTTTGCCGCCGACGGCATCAACGGCGTCACTCATCCCGACACCCCGGAATTGAACAACCGCGCCAAGCGATTCCTCCAAAACACGGGCGGTTTCCTTTCTTCGCGAGCTGCCGAGGATCGTTTGGTTCAGCTTGGACTGGTTGAAACGGCGCACTCCGAAGAACTTTTCCCCGGCGATGCGCTTGCGGAGGTGCGCCGCCATCTGCAACCCCTCTTCGCCGGCACCACGGCCAACGATATCCTGCCCGCCACTTGTGGGATGAATGCACTATATGCCGCTTTTCGCACCTTGGCTGAACGGCAGGCGGAAAAGGGTCGCACGGTTTGGGTGCAACTGGGCTGGATATACTTGGACACCATCGCGTTGTTGAAACGTTTCGCATCTCAGCCCGATGACTATGTTTACCTACCTGACATTTTTGATCTGCCGGCCCTTGAACTTTTATTTGCCACCCAAGGTAACCACATCGCTGGGCTGATCATCGAAGCCCCGACTAATCCGCTACTCCAGACCCCTGACTTGGAGGCCATCGCCCGCCTTGCCCGTAGTCATGATGCCCGAATTATTATCGACCCTTCAGTCTCGTCGCCTTTCTCGGTCGATGTGCTGCCCCATGCTGATATTGTGACGGCCAGTCTCACCAAATACGCCGCCAGTGAAGGTGATTTGATGGCCGGTCTGGTAGTGGTAAATCCCAAAGCTTCGCAGGCGGCGGAATTGCGTCAGCAGGTCGCAACGAGACTTGAGCCGGTTTATTCGCGCGATCTATCGCGTCTGGCCCATGAAATCGGCGAAACCAAGGAGGTCTTTCGGGCCATCGAAACCAACGTGCCTCTCATCGCGAACTGGCTCGAGGCCCACCCTGCGGTAAAAAGCGTAACTTGGTCGCACCATTCAGCATCGCGTGAGAATTATGCAAAGATTGCGCGATCACCGGAGTCGGTGGGGTGCATGATCACATTCACCCTGAACGTGCCGTTGGCGGGTTTCTATGACCAATTGCGCCTACCCAAAGGACCAAGTTTTGGGATGAAAACCACCCTGATATGTCCTTTCATCTACCTCGCGCATTATGATCTGGTCACGACAGAAGCCGGCCGAGCCGAATTGGCGGCCAGTGACCTTGATCCTGATTTGATGCGTCTGTCGGTCGGCTGTGAACCGGCAGACGAAATCATTGCTGCTCTGGCTGAAGCACTGACCAGTTGAGCCATGCCCGAGTGCCAACTCACCATCAAAGCTGTGCCCAATGCCGCTCGCAGCGAGATCGTTGGATGGGTGGGTGATGCGTTGAAAATCAGGCTCAAGGCACCGCCAGTCGACGGCAAAGCCAACGCAGAACTTTGTCGATTTCTAGCCGGATTCTTCAATTTGCCAAAACCCGCCATTACTTTGGCAACCGGCGATACCGCGCGCCTGAAGCGGGTGCACATTCAAGGACTCACTACCGCCGATGTCGCTGCACAGCTCCCTCAAAAGGGGTCAGGCCGCTAGTTGCTAGATTGGATGCTAAAAGCTCTATTCCGGTAAGATTGAGTTCATAATTTACTAAATAACGCCAATATTCTAGTAATACTAGCATATAGCGGCCTGACCCCTTTATTATAAGTCGAATGACTCTATGATCCGACCGTCAAGAGCTACTGCCTCCACGGTGGCTTTACCCGGCTCGACCTTTAGGCGGACAAAATGCTCTATGCTCTCCACTTTTAAGGTTATCCCCTCGATGAGTGAGTCCAACGCATACAATGGGGCCCCACCACCACCGGTCACAATGTGGTGAATACCATTTTTCAGGTGATGCTGATAATTATGATCGTGCCCACCAAAGGTAGCCGACACTTGGTACTTTTCCCAGAGTGGAACGAGTGCCTGCACATGCTTATTGCCTGATCGTCGTCGTTTCATGGCTGTAAAAGGAGGATTATGCATGATCACAAAGCGAAATTCCGCCTTTTGTGCCTTGGCGAGATCGTCCTCCATCCAACGTTTCTGCTCCGCCCAAAAAGCCTCCTTGGCTGTCTTGCTCAGGGCCACATTGCCGAGATCCGTGTTTATAATGATAAAATGAGCCTGCCCCCAATCGAACGAATAATAGGGTGTCTTGATCGCGAAGAACTCATGGAATTGCGGTGAATTCCGCTCATGATTGCCCAGCGCCGGATAGAACGCGGTTTTCTCCAACAAAGGCTTCTCAATCTCGAAGAATCGAGGCCATTGCTCCACGTCCAACCCGTTCTCCACCAAGTCACCTGTATGTAGGGCGAGATCAGGCGAATCTTTGGCAATGGCAGCAATGATCTGGCGATGCAGGTCATGACGCGAACGCGTGTCACCAAAGATTGCAGCCTCAAAGGAGGCGGTACCGGTTGGCGGAACCTTGAAACTCCCCTCAGCACCGTTTGGCAGCGTGTAGCCCATCGTTTCACCTGCTTTGAGTTTCGTCATCGAAACATTATCACCGCGTAGCACCGGCACGAGACGCCCATTACCAAGACGGACTTCACCGGTTTGGACGACCCAGCCGATCGTTGCGCTCCAACTGGTTGCATTCACCACATAAGGCCCCCCGACCACTCGTTCCTCTGCGGGGAGAGACAGCGTGAAGACAAAGATCGCGAGCAGAGCTGAGCGAATTTTCATAAGTAGACTTAATTCCAAAACTTTTAACGGAAAGCAAACGGAATGAAGTAGATCCACCTGTAATGCCGCCAAAACTGATGAATTTGCGGAGCCTCAATGAGCCGTTTTTACATAGAAGCGTCGGGCGAGCAGGACCGCGGCAGCGGCCAATCCAACGGCTAGACCAATCCATACCCCAATGGGTCCAATCCCCTTCACTCCATAAAAATAACCCGTGGGCAATGCGATCAACCAATAGGCCACAAACGTGATTCCCGTGGGCACCTTAACATCGGCCAACCCGCGTAATGCCCCCGCTCCAATCGCCTGGCCACCGTCGAATATTTGAAAGAACGCCGCGACCACCAACAAACGTGCGGCCAGTTCGGCCACTTCAGTCTCATGAGTATATCCCGAAACAATCAAAGGGCCGGCAAAAGCAAACAATAGGGTGAATAAAATTCCCACTCCCATCCCGGCACCCAGCGAACCAAAACCGATTGTCCGCAAAGTGTCGGTGCGGCCTTCTCCCACTGCGCGGCCAATGCGCACCGAAGTTGCAATGGCCAATCCCAAAGGCACCATGAAAGCACATGACGCACAACTCAGTGCGATCTGGTGGGCGGCGAGGGCGGCCGTGCCCAGCCAGCCCATCATTAAGGCGGATGCAGCAAACGCCCCCGCCTCAAATAGCAGTTGGCCCGCCGCCGGCACCCCGATGCCCAACATCGCCCGCAGATGTTTCCATGAGATAGCCGCAAACCAGCGCAGGTTGTCGCCAAAGCCCGGCCATTCTGCGCGCACTTCAGAACGATGCCGCAACCAAATCCAAAGTCCAACCGCAGCCACGCATCGCGATATCAGGGTAGCCCAACCCGCCCCTTCGAGACCCAGCGCCGGGGCACCCCAATGGCCAAAGATCAACACCCAATTCAACAGCACATTGAGCAAAACGCTGACCAGAAGAATGCCCATGGGTCCCCAAGGATGCCCCACGGCCTCACTGAATTGACGCAACACTTGAAAGATCAGCGTGGGGATCAACGACAGAGCAATGATTTGAAAATAGGGCTCAACCTCCGCCAAAACCTCAGCCGGTTGGGCGAAAAATTCCAGTCTGTTGCTGGCCAAAAACATCAACACCGCTCCGCCAATCGCCAACAGCACCCCCAACAACAACCCATGACGGAGATATTCTGCGCAGTCCCGCGAATGGCGCGCCCCGTGCGCCCGAGCGGCCAAGACAGAGACGGACATCAACACCCCGATCCCCACCAGAAACGCCAACATGAAAAGGCTGTTGGCAAATGCCGAAGCGGCCAATGGCACCGTGCCCACGTGACCGATCATCACACTGTCCGTGACTCCCATCACCATCTGACTCACGTGTCCGATGATGATGGGAAAGGCCAGCGCCAGCGTGCGGCGAATTTCGGTGAAGGGGTTGATGTGGTCCACGGAAGAAATATCACCGCAGGGAACCCTTTGGATTTGAAGCCCAAACGTGCGGTCGTTGCGATGAGTCCTTTCCATGACTCCACTCGCTATCCTCCTCGTCCTGACGGCTTCCGGATTTCACGCCACCTGGAATCTCCTGGCCAAACGGGTAAAGAGTGGTCTGCCCTTTGTGTGGCTGACGGGGACAATATCACTGATTCTTTATGCCCCGATGGCCATCGGCTATTGGTGGACCCACCCGATGGCGGTCGATGCCAGGGGACTCCTGTTCATGGGGCTCAGCGGGGTATTACATTCCGGATATTTTATCATTCTTCAGCGTGCCTACCGGGCCGGGGATTTTTCGCTGGTTTATCCCTTGGCGAGGGGCACCGGACCCCTGCTGTCATTCATTGCAGCGGTTGTCCTGCTGGGAGAAAGACCCAGCCTGTTGGCTACCGGCGGCGGGTTGGTGATTGTGCTGAGTATATTTTTGCTCACGGACGGTCATCGTCTGATGCGGGGCGGTCATAAATTGGGCCCCGCTTTGTTTTACGGGATTGGCTGCGGGGTCTTCATCGCCTCCTACACCGTCGCGGATCAACGAGCGGTCACTTTGGCGCTGGTCCCCCCCCTGCTGCTCGACTGGGGGGGTAATCTGGTCCGGGCAACACTTTTCACCCCCTTTGCCGTAAAACGTTGGGACGAGGTGCGTCGGGTTTGGGCCGCCCACAAAAAGGAATGCATCATCGTCGGAATTCTGTGTCCCCTCGCTTATATCTTGATCCTGATTGCCATGAGTTTCGCCCCGCTCACCCATGTCGCGCCCATGCGAGAAGTGAGCATACTGATCGGGACGTTGTATGGCGCCCGGCTGTTAAAAGAAAGCCAAGGTCGTCGCCGAATCTGGGCCGCTGCCGCCATGGTGCTAGGCGTAATCGCTCTGGCTATTGGGTGATACTTCGCGGTCATAAACCCAGCCGTGACAAAGACCCCGGAACCAGCGTAGGCTCCAAGCTAAGACACGCATACTTTTCCCATGATGGACAAATTTCTTCAAACTGCAGACAATTGGGTGCACCGCCCATTATTCCACGTCGGCCAAAGCGAAGTCACGCTCAACGGTATCAGCACCTTCGTCATGTTCCTGATTGGGATTGTGATCGCGGAGAGATTGTTCCGGCATCACGTGCTCAGGAAATTCCTGTCCCACACGCAGCTCGACGAATCGCTGCGCTTTGGCATCGAACGCATTGTTGGGTACACCATCATTGTTTTAGGCTTTTACCTGACGATACAGAATACCGGGATCGATATCAGTTCACTGGCCGTGGTGGCCGGCGCGGTGGGCGTGGGTCTGGGCTTTGGCCTGCAAAACATCATCAGCAATTTCATCAGCGGCATCATCATCCTGGCGGAGCGGCCGATTGCGATTGGTGACCGGGTGGAAGTCGGCGGGGTGGCCGGACAGGTGGCCAAGATCAGCCTGCGCAGCACCACCGTGGTGACCAACGACAACATCTCGATCATTGTACCCAACTCTCAGTTTATTTCGGAAACGGTGATCAACTGGAGTCACGGCGACCCCAAGGTGCAGTTCCGGGTCCCCGTCGGGGTGGCCTACGGTTCCGACACGAAGAAGCTGACGGAGGCTCTGCTGACGGTAGCAAAGGACAATATCCACGTGCTGGAGAAGCCGCCCCCCTCAGTTGACTTCATCGAATTCGGTGACAGCTCACTGAATTTTGAGCTGGGAGTGTGGACGCATGACATGGTGCGCTCACCGCGAAAATTTCGCAGCACGTTGAACTACGCCATCGACGACAAACTGCGCGAAGTCGGCATCGAGATCCCTTTTCCCCAGCGCGACCTGCACGTGCGCTCCGGCATCCCATTGGTGGTGCAATCATTGCCCCCAGATCCCAAGCCGCCACCGTCCTGAATCGGCTGCTCCTTTTGCCAGAACGTAACCCGTCGTTCTTAAAAATTAAATCCCCCGGGCGCTCAACCGCTCTTCAATCCGCTGCATATTCACCATGAACTGGCGCACCATACCCACGCTCCTACTGCTGATATTACTCGGAATTTTTGCCCTGCAAAATACCACCGTGTTGACCGTCAGTTTTCTATTCTGGTCTTTCAAAATATCCCAGGCCCTGTTGATCGCCCTATGCGGGGTGGTGGGTCTGCTGATCGGCCTGCTGTTCAATATGACCTTGAAGGTTCGCCCCCGAAAATCCTCATAAGGACATGAAACGCTCCCGGGATCACTGGTTGCTACTCCTGTTCGCCATCGCGGCCGGCGTGCTGATCAGTCAGTGGCTGCAACGTCCGGCCCCACCACCGGAAACAGTCCGGATCGAGGAAGGTAAGACCATTGATTTTTCCAGTGGCCAAGCAGTAGTGAAAGACGACGCGGCGGATCGGGCGGCCATGGCCAAGGCCAAGGAGGAAATTGACGAAGCCACTGCCGGGGTAACATTTGCCCCGACCAAGAAATCAGGAGACGAAGCTCATCCTGAGTCGTCTGAATGAAGGGCGTTTATCGCGCCTGCCGGACTCGTATGGTGTAGCGCTTGGCTGCAGGGCTGTTCGCCGTAAAACGGACCACCTCAGTTGCATCGCCTTCAATCTTGATTTTCTGAAATGGGGTCTCATCGCCGACCGAAAAACCTTTGGCGTCCTTGAAGACACAATTGATCTTCAAGCCGAAGGGTCTGGCGGAAAGGTTTTTAATGTTGGCGACAACCTCCAAGCGACCATCGGGCCTGACTCGTTCGCGTAAGCCGGTGCATTGCACGACCGCAGCGGTGGATTTGTCCAACGCCGCAAATTTCTCCGTGTCCTTGATCGAATATTTGGCGGTATCTGGCCCAGGATCGGTTACTGTCCTCGTAGTACAACCTGACCACAGACCGATGCTCCCGGCCAACAAGGTGAGACAAGTGAAAGTTTTATAGTTCATGATCAACCTTGGCTAGGGACTGTTGATACCGGAGGAAGTTCGAAATAATCCCTCCACGCACTCAACTCAGGAGCCTGTCACCGGCTCCACCGTGAAATTCCTTATCTCTGCGCTCCCTTCCCAATTGGTCTCACTGTTACGGGCATTGATCAGTTGAAAACTGAAAAGCAGGATCTCGTGGTCGGTGGGCGCGAGCGGCATCAGCCGCTGCAACCGGTTCGTTAGGTAAAAATCCACGGGCTCGTCGGCTGCCAATTCACTCCCTTTCAAAAACCCCCATTGCCGGGGAGCTCGCAACTTGAGTTGACCCAATAAGGCATCATCAAAAGTGGATTTATCGATGGTGAATCGGGTGTCATTCACCACCGGCTCAACCGCAATACGCACTCGACCGCGCTTTTGATTGAACTCCGGCAATGAGCCCATTCCGTCGTGCATCTGATTACAGGCTTTCACCAGATCAATCGCATCGAATCCGGTATTGGCCACCTGACCCAATTCATTCACCCGCATCTCGGCTGCTGGAATCAAAGGAGACCCACCGGGCGTGGCACAACCAGCGAGCAGGAGCAGGAAGCCAAGCCCCAGAAAAAATTGAGGGCGTGAAGGGTATTTCGAAGTCATCACTGAAAGCCTAGTTTGCTGATCGTGGCCCGACAATCGAGCCTGATGGCAGGAGAAATATCGGTCTGCCTAAGCATTGGTTCTGCCCCAGCAATTTCCTGCTCAAGCATACCCCGCCTTGCGTCCCATGGGGCAAAGCGCCAATTTTCTCCTTCGATGAGTCGCCCAAGTATCCTGGCCCTTGATCAAGGCACCACTTCATCCCGCGCCATTGTCTTTGATCATAGGGGACGCCCACGGGCCAGCGCCCAGCAGGAATTTCAACAAAGTTATCCGCGCCCAGGCTGGGTGGAGCACGACCCGCGCATTCTGTGGCAAAGCACCCGACGGGTTGCCTTGGGTGCGGTAGCCGAGGCCAACCTGGTGGCGCGCGACATCGCGGCCATCGGGATCACCAATCAACGCGAAACCACCCTATTATGGGATCGGCGCACGGGCAACCCGCTGCATTCCGCGATCGTTTGGCAGGATCGGCGCACGGCGGACCATTGCGCAAAACTGAAACGAGCCGGGCTTGAATCTCTCTTCCGTCAAAAAACCGGTTTGCTGCTCGATCCTTATTTTTCCGGGACCAAACTTGCTTGGTTGCTGGATCATGTACCGGGAGCCCGCCGCCGGGCCAATCGGGGGGAACTTGCATTCGGCACCGTAGACACCTGGTTGCTTTGGCAAATGACCGGCGGAGCGGTGCACGCCACCGATGTGACCAACGCCTCGCGGACCCTGATGCTAAATATCCACACCGGGCAATGGGACGAAGAACTGCTCAAACTCCTGCGAGTGCCTCCGGAAGTGTTGCCCGAGGTTCGCGGTAACAGCGAAGTCTTCGGCGAAGTTACAAGTGTACCCGCATTGCGTGGGATCCCCATCGCCGGTATGGCTGGTGATCAACATGCCGCCTTGTTTGGCCAAACCTGCTTTCGGCCCGGGATGGCAAAAAACACTTATGGTACCGGGTGCTTTCTGTTGATGCACACCGGCACCAAACCAATCGAATCCAAACATAATTTGCTCACTACCATGGCTTGGCGCGTGAACAATCGCACCGAATATGCGCTCGAAGGCAGTGTCTTCAATGCGGGGGCGGTGGTGCAGTGGATGCGTGATGGCCTGGGTCTGATCTCTCATTCTGGCGAAGTGGAAAAACTTGCCGCGCAAGTTCCAAACAATGGCGGGGTCTACCTCGTGCCGGCGTTTTCCGGTTTGGGTGCACCTCATTGGGATCCCAATGCTCGCGGCATCCTTGTGGGGCTCACCCGCGGTAGCACCAGCGGTCACATTGCAAGGGCAGCTTTGGAAAGCATTGCTTATCAAAGTGCGGATTTGATCCATGCCATGCAGTCGGACGCCGGTCGTCGCCTGCGAGAACTACGGGTCGATGGAGGAGCCAGTATCAACGACGGCTTGATGCAGTTTCAAAGTGATTTGCTGCGCGTGCCCATTGTGCGCCCCAAGGTCACCGAAACCACCGCGCTGGGTGCCGCCTACCTCGCTGGACTCGCCGTCGGCTTCTGGAAAAACCGTAGCGAGATCGCCCAGCATTGGAAAATCGATCAATCTTTCACACCTAAAGCCACATCCGCCACGATGCGGAAATACCATCAGAGCTGGCAAAAAGCGGTCACCCGTTCCCGCGATTGGGCGTAAAAACCGCGTTTTTCCTGCTTCCATCAAAGGTCTGTCATTTCCTGGAACCCGCACAGTTCAGGTTGAGTCTGAGGCCAATTCCATTCACGATCTTCAAAATGTCGCCCATCATGCCCCACCGACTTGCATTCATTTTGGCCTTACTTTCCGCCATGTTGGTGAGCGTATCCGCCCTCGCACAGACGTCAGCCAACCAGTCGGCTGAAATCACCAAGTGGCGTTTCAAGGCCGCGAAAGGGAATGCTATCGCCCAATACAATCTCGGGTTGGCCTACATGAAAGGCGAAACCGAAGACCTGCCCGAAGCTTATGTCTGGTTGTCCATTGCCTCGGAAAGCGGCACCATCCGGGCTGCCGTTACAAAATCTGATCGGCAGGATGACCCCTGAGCAATTGACCGAGGGTAAAAGACGGCTCGCAGTTTATCGCGTCGCCCGACCCGTAACGGTGGTGACATCAAATAATCGACCCGTCGAATCTGGTCCCGGCGGGCTTGGTGGCCCAAGTGCACCCGGGGTATCCCTCGCCGCCGGTCCCGGAGCCATACCGAAAACAACCAACACTCCACGAGGAAGGAGCACCGGCACGCTGACTGAGGTGACAACCCAAAGAAATCTTAGCCGGGATATGGTTCGGGCCAGAAGCGACATCGATCTGCTCAGTGCCAGCTTAGGGGCCGCACTCACCGCCCGCGATGAGGCCAACACCAAACTCGCCGAAAACACTAAGGAACTTGAGAGGCTGCGCGCCACCGTCGTCAGAATGCAGCAACAACAGGGGGCCGGTGATTCCGGAGAAGGTGAAATCACCGCACTCATCAGCGAAGTAGAGGCGCTGAAAAACGCTTCAACCGCTCTCGGGATAAAGAATCAGGAATTGGAGGATGCTGCCGCCCTCCGTGGCCGCTCTTTAGATGAAGCCAAGGCGGTGCTTGCCCAAGCCAACAGCCGCTTGGCCGAGTTGGGCAATGTTCAGCAGCAACTGAACAACGCCATCGCCGCCCGCGATGCTGCCGTGAGTGACCGTGAAAGTATTTCCACTGAACTGAACGCCACCCGCCAGGAACTCGCCGTGGCCCAAAGTAGCATCGCCGTGGTGAAATCCACCGCAGCTGCGCCTGATCCGGCTGCAACCCAGCAAATTGCATCCCTCACCACCCAGATTGACGATCTGAAGGGGCGTTTGGCCGACGCCGAATCGGCGCAACAGAATGCTACAGCCCAGCTGGCCGAACTTACCAGCGATCTCACCTCGACCCGAACCAAGCTTGCTCGCAGCCAATCACTCAACGAATCCCAACAGGAGCAAAGTGCTATCGTGCAAGCAGAGCTCGCACTGTCTTGGAAGGAAGCCGATCTGTTGAAGACAGACTTATCGGATGCTCAGGCTATCCGGGATGCGGCTATTGCGGCCCGGGATGCAGCCATTGCAGATAGAGATGGTAACTCCTCGGCTTTGACCAACACCCGCCAGGAACTCGCCGAGGCCCAGAGCACCATCGCGGCCACCCAACGCAACCTGCAAGCAGAGCAGACCAAATCGAACGAGCAACAAAGTGCACTGAAGCGCACCCAGGACGAAATCACCAGTTTGCAGCAGCAACTCACCGAGGCCCAAACGGCGGCGGCTACTCCGGATCCTGCCGCCACTCAACGGATCAACACGCTCGGCAATCAAATCACCGATCTGCAATCGCGCCTGAAAGAAGCCCAGACGGAGCAAGCTGATACCGCCGACCGACTGACTACACTTTCCCAAAATCTGGATGCAGCCCAAGTTGAACTTGCTCGGAGTAAATCGCTCAATGAATCCCAGGAGGAGCAAGAATCTAAAACGCAAGCCGAGCTTGCCCGGGCCACCAAGGATGCAGATCAGCTCAAACAAATCTTGGCCGACGCCCAATCTGATCGCAACGACGCCATCGCCAATCTCGCCAAAACCACCCATGAAGTGACTGCGCTGCGAGCCACCGTGGCCAAATTGGAACGCGCACAATCAGCGCGTGAATCCAAGGCAGTCACCGCGCTGAAGAATGAACTGGCAGCGCTGAAGGAAGCATCTGTCACCCTCGAATATACCCATCAGGCGCTGGTAAATACCGCCGCCGACCACAGCCGCGAATTGGACGACACCCAAGCCGAATTGGTCCAAGCCAACACTCAAATAGCCGCATTGACTAAGATTCAAAGCGAACTGCGAAGCACGGTCGCCGAGAGCGATGCCGCTCATGATGCCACCACCAATGATCGCGATCGAATCGCGGCCGAGTTGAACACCACCCGAGAGAAACTGGCTGATGTGCAAAGCAGTTCCGCTACCGTTCAGAACTCACTGCAGGCGGCGCAAACCCTCACGCAAGATCAAGCCCGTGAATTGAATCAGGCGGCAAATGAAGTCGTCAGTTTGCAGCAACAACTCACTGCAGCCCAAGCGGCGGCGGAAGCTCCTGATCCTGCAGCGACGCAGCATATCGCCTCGCTTACGGATCAAATCACCGCGTTAAACACGCAATTGTCTTCCGCTCAAACGGCACAGGTTGAAGCTACCGACAGAGTAACTGAACTCACCGGTAAACTTGAGGGGCTACAGACGGAGCGGGACCAGGCCAACACACGCATTGAGGCGCTGTTCAAATTCCAGGGCGAACTGCAAAACGCCCTCACGGAAAGCGATGCCGCTCATGATGCCACCACCAATGACCGTGATCGAATCGATGCAGAACTGAACACCGCCAGACAGGAACTCGCAGACATTCAAAACACGGTTGCGACCACGCAGAACAACCTACAAGAGGAGCGGGCCAACTCTCTGGGCCAGCAGCTCAAAATTCAGGTGTCGCAGAACGAAATCACCCGTTTGGATGAGCAACTACAAGCCGCTCGTGCCGCGGTCGCTGATCGCGAAAAGATCGCGACTGAACTGATAACAACCCGACAGGAGCTGGTGGATGCGCATAAGACCATCGCCACCATTAAGAGCACCCTACAGGAGGCACAGACCCTCACGCATGATCAGGCAAGAGAATTGAATCAGGCTACAAATAATGCCGACAGTCTGCGGCAACAACTCATCGCCGCCCAAGCGGCAGCGGATGCTCCCGATCCTGCAGCGACGCAACATATCGCTACCCTCACCAACCAAATTTCCACGCTAAGCGCTCAACTGTCCGCCGCCCAATCCGCGCAGGCAGAAGCCACAGATAAACTGACCGAACTCACCGGCATTCTGGAAACAACCCAAGCTGATCTCACCAGCAGCCAAACTCTCAATGAATCCCAATTGGCGCAAATCGCCACGGCTCAAAAGGAACTGGCTGACGGGGCAAATGAACTCGCTGCATTGCGGGTCTCTGTGACCAAATTGAAAGACCAGCAGACCGCATCCAGCTCGGCCGAAATAATGGTGCTGCAGGATCAACTCCAGCGGTTGCAAGCCGATACCAAGGCCATGAGCTTGCGTAACCAAGCCCTCGAAGAGACGGCTACTGAAAGCAACCTCAAGCTCAACGAAACCCACGCCACGTTGGCTGATGCCAATACCCGCATCGCTGAACTCACTAAAATTGAGCGCTCACTGCAAACTGCTATAGCCGCCCATGCCACTGCCGGGCCTGACCCCGTAATCACCGGGCAAATTGCATCACTTACCCGCGACTTGGCCGTTGCCAGAAATGAATTCGCCGACGCCAAAAAACAGGTTGAGCAACAACAGACCCTGCTAGATCAGCAGGATCAAAAACTCACGACGCTCCAATCCGAGTTGGCCGATGGAAAAAGCAAACTTGATAACAGTGAAAGCTTGATCAGCACCTTACAGGGAAACCTCGCGAACGCGCTGGCCGTTGCCGCTGAGCCGGATGAGGAATCCGTCGCACGCGTCAGCAAGCTGACGAACGAAATGGCCGCACTTAATTCGCAGCTGGTCTCCGCCCAATCGGCTCAAGCTGAAGCCTCGGCTCAAGTGTCAGAACTGACCGGATCCTTGGCCGCGAACCAAGCCGAACTCTCCGCCAATCAGGGTGAACTTGCCGCGCTTCAAGCCACGGTGAAAAAACTGCAAACCGAGCAATCAACCCTTTATGCAGGGAATGAGAAGATTTCAGAACTCAATCAGGAATTGGAGCAACTGAAGAACGTCGCCACGGCCCTGGGTGAGCAAAATCAGGAGCTAGAGGATGCGGCCGCACTTCGGGGCCGCACCTTGGACGAGACCCGGGTGGCACTCGAGCGGGCCAACGACGAAATCCAATCGCTTAACCAAATCAAGGACGAGTTACAGATCGCCATCGCCGCCCGCGACGCCGCCATGGCTGATCGTGCAAGTATCACGGCTGCCTTGGCCACAACCCGCCAGGAACTCGACCAAGCGCAAAACTCCCTCTCCACCACTCAGAAATATCTGCAGGAAGAACGGGCCAACACCAATATACAGCAACGCGAATTGAAACGCACTCAGGACGAGTTCGCCTCTTTGCAGGAACAACTCTCCATCGCACAAGCTGCCTCGGCTGCTCCGGACACGAACGCCGCCAATCAGATAACCGCGTTAAACAACATGCTCGCCTCGGAGAAAACAGCACGGTCAGAAGCTACCGCCCAATTGGACTCGCTGGCCACGGATCTGGGAGCCGCCCGCGTGCAGTTAGCTCAATTGAAGATGGCGAATGACGACCTCTCCAGTCGTCTGAGTGTGGCCACCCAACCGATCGTTTCCGATCCGGCGGATACGGCCAGGATCACGACTTTGGAGGGCGAATTACAACAGGTTCGTGATCAACTTGCGCAGATCCAATCAAGCGCCCCTGTCATTGAAGACCATACCACAGCGTTAAACGAACTGAATGGTCAGATTGAAACCCTCAATGCCGAGCTCGCCCTGGAAAAAGCCGGGCGAACCGATGCTGATGCTCAAAGTCAGGCGCTCGTTGCCCAATTGGAATCCGTCCAAATCAAACTGGACGACACGGAAGCTCTCCTGGCGACCAGAACCACCGATCCGGTGACACCTGTGGTTGACGACGCAGAGATGGCGGCAATGCAAGTAAAGCTCGATGCCACCTTGGGCAGCTACAATCGATTGGAAGCTGAAAACAACCGCCTAAAGGTCTCCTCCAACCAATTGTCCGAACGATTGGTCTCCTTGGAATCTCAACTAGCCGGGGTCAATTCCTCCAGCAGTAATCTGACCCAACAATTGAACAGTTCCAACGCAATCGCAGCTCAGGTTGACCCCTTGCGTGAACAATTGCGTCAAACTCTTGATCAATTGAACAGCACGCGGAGGGAAAACGCCCAGCTTCGCACCCGTTTGGCCATCATCGTTCAACCCCGCACCGGCACCTTCGCCTCTCCTACTCGACCTGGCAGCGTCAGAGCAGCCACCGTCACCGCTCCCGTGGTCGCCACTCAACCCACTCCAGCTCCAGTCGCGGCCAGACCGCAATCCCACACCGTCGTGTCGGGTGATACTCTCTCGGGAATTTCCTTACGCTATTACGGTACAAGACAGCGTTGGCCGGAGATTTATGAAGCCAACCGAGCCACTCTGCCCAATGAACGCTCACTCCGGATCGGAATGCAGATCATCATACCTTGAGCAGATTTTTTCCAAGTGAGGTTGCCAAAAGCCCCAGATTGTTCGCTGTAGTTAACGACATGCGGTTAAAAACGCCCCTATTTTTCATCCTAGGACTACTGGCTTTGACCAGCTTACCCGGCTGTAACTATATTCATATAGGCAAACAGACGGCTCCTATCAGCGGGGATAATGCCTTGGTCGTGGAAAACACCGATCTGCGTTTGGAGAAAAAAATCCTTCAAGAGGAACTCGTCATCGCCCACAAAGAGGGTGCTGCCCTGCGGGCCGCGTTGAACAGCAGCAATTCCGAATCCATCGGCAATCAAAACGCATTGGCTATCCGTCTCCGGGATGCCGCAAAGGAATTGGGCACTCTGAGAGCCCAAAACGCCCGATTGCAGGCCGAACGCACTCAACTGCAAAATGCCCGAGGTCAGGCCCAACGTGGATTTGCTACCTCCCAGGAAATCTCCGACCTCAAAACCAGACTGAGCATCAGCGAAGGAAAATTGGCCCAGACAACCGAAGATTACGCCCAAGCTGAACGGGATAACGCCGAGCTACGTCGCGAAGTATCCCGTGTCCGCAAGGACAACACCAATCTTGAGAACCAAGTGCAATCTCTCACCCTGCAAAACGAACAAGCGGTCGCGGCTCTTTCCCAACTCAACAACGAGCTACTCGCCCAAAAAGCCGCCCGTCAGCGGGCCGAGGACAATGCCCGCTCTACCCAGGCCCAGTTACAATTGGTCATTTCCAACCCGGCATCAGGTGCGACCTTGGCCGACACCCGTCAAAGCACGGCAACTTCCACCAGTGAACTCGGCTCAGGTAAATCTGAGCAAAAGGTCGCATCTGCCCTGACGATCGATCTCACTCCTGTCATCACGACTGAACAGCCGACCGCTATTTTGCGCACCAGTCCCGAACGGCTCAAAAGCGTGACTCTGACTCAGGAGCCACCCCCACCAAGTGGGCGTTACCATGTGGTGGTGGAGGGCGATACCCTAGCGAGCCTGGCTCAAAAATATTACGGGAAACCCAATCTTTGGCGCCTGATTTACGTGGCAAACAATTCGCAACTAGGTGGGGGCCGTGGGCTCAAACCTGGCATGCGGCTCGAAATTCCAAGGCAGTGATGATCGCGTTCCGGCTCGCCGGACATGAAGATGGTAAGGGTGACCGGGACCGTGTCTCTGGTGAGGATCATACCTAGACAAGATTCGTTGTCTGTGCGCTCCAATTCTCTCAAGTTATCATCATGCCAACTCATATTCGCACCTGTATGTTGTTAGCCGTCGCATCTCTCGGACTCAGTCTGCTCACAACCCATAGTATAGGTGCAGACATTGCCCCCCCGGCTTTACCCGATGGGCTCTACGCTGAATTTGCCACCCCTCGTGGCAACTTCACCTGCGAGTTGTTTTACCAATCAGCTCCATTGACGGTCGTGAACTTCTCCGGATTGGCGGAAGGCAAACTTGGACCCGAACCACGCAAACCCTTTTATGATGGCATCAAATTCCATCGGGTTGTGCCCAACTTTGTCGTGCAAGGCGGAGATCCGCAGGGCAATGGTGAAGGCGGCCCCGGTTACGAATTTCCCGACGAATTCACCCCCGGTTTGCGTCACGACGACAGCGGCATTCTTTCCATGGCCAATGCGGGACCCGATACCAATGGGTCGCAGTTTTTTCTTACGCTCAAACCGGTCAACCGATTGAACTATCTACACAACGTCTTCGGGCGCACGGTTCGCGGCCGGGAAGTGCTCCCGATGATCCAGCAGGATGACCCTATCTTATCCGTGCGCATCCTGCGCATCGGTGATGTGGCGCAGGCGTTCCACAATGATCAGACGGCCTTCGATACCCTGCAGGCCGCCGCCAAACCCTATGCCGCCAGCGTCGTGCCCGGGGCGGAAGCCCATTTCTATGATCCTGACGCCCTGCTGCCCACCGAGCCACCGCGGGCGTTCTACTTCAATTTCCAACTCGCCAATTTCGAGCGTGCCACCGGCATCAAAATCATGGCCCGCTTATTCGCCAAATTTACTCCTGAAACCCCCGCGCAACGCCCGGGCACCTACACGGGAAGTCTGGCCCGTAGTCTTGGTCTCACCAAAGAAGGCGCATTGGTGACCTACTACGCCGATATCAACAAATGGGGCCTCTGGGTGGGTGATACGCACCTTCCTCGTCTCATGGGCCGGACTGGTAGCGTGAAAGAATTCATGCAGGACAGTGCCCTGCACCGAGCAAAACAAGCTCTCATCTCCGCCGCCATGGTCCAAGCCGAAGTCTACACCGTCGAGGGAGCCGCGCGGGCCACACCGGAAAAACCCATGACTGCGGCGGACAAAATCAAATTCCAGGTGGATGCCATGCTTGAAACATTGATCTTCAAGCTTGAACCCGAGTCCTGAGATTCATCGCTCAATCTTGCGCTTGGTCCCCACCCGGCTACGGTGCCTCAACTTCCCATGCGCAATTTTCTCATCATCGCTCTCGTCGGTCTCGGTTTGCTCACGCTCGCACTGGTGGTGCGTTCAGGAATCTTTGCCCGTGAGGATCCTGGTCGGCCCATCAACAGCACGATGCGCCTCGCGTTGGAAAACCAAGGCATGCCAGCTGTAAGCACGGAAGACGCCTTGATCATCGCAAAACAATTTACCGGAAAACATCTCCAACCTTCCGGACTCATGTATGTGCCACGACAAACTGGTGATGGGCCCAAACCCGTCGTCGGGCAGGAAATCGTGGTTCACTACGAGGGCCGATTTCTCGACGGCACCGTTTTCGACAGTTCTTACAAAACCGGTTCACCCTACATCTTCCCGGTGGGTATGGGGCAGGTCATCAAAGGTTGGGATGAAGCTTTGCTCAATATGCGTGTAGGGGACAAACGCACCCTGATTGTTCCCTACTGGCTCGGCTATGGTCTCAACGGCAAAGGATCCAAGATCCCACCTCGCGCCACCCTCGTATTCGAGATCGAACTGCTCGATATTCACTGAGTGAGCGACCGTTGGCTTTGCGATTTCCATAAGCGAAATCAGACTGGGGGGTGATACCAACCGCCCTCACAAGCCGAGCAAGCTGCCATTGCGCTTGAGCCATTTCTCCGCCTCGCGCCAGTTGGGATAGACCTCTTCCACCCGCGCCCAAAACCGTTCCGAGTGATTCATTTCGCGCAGATGCATCAATTCATGATAGATGATGTAGTCGCGCACCAGGTCCGGCGTTTGCACCAAACGCCAATTGAGTGAGATGGTGCCATTCACCGAACATGAACCCCAACGGGTTCGTTGGTTCCGCACCGACACCATCTTGACATCAACCCCCGTAAGGGCGGCAAGTTCCCAAGTGCGAGCGGGTAGTTCAATTTTGCCATGACGGGCGAAATGGGCCTCGAGGGTGGCCCGCAAATCACCATCGAATCCCGGCACGCGGAACACGTCCGAGGCCAGGCACACTTGAGGACGTTCCCCGGTGGTCGCGATCCGGATTTCCGTCATCTCACCTCGCCAGAGCACGTGGGTGCCAATGACCCAAATCTCGGCAGCTCGTGGTCGCTTGGCCTGCCTGATTCGCTCCCGCTCCAACCAAGACTGATGTTGCGCGACAAATTTTTCCGCGCCCCGTTGGGAACCACGGTTGGGTATGGTTGCCACTGCCGTGCCATCCTTGCGCAAGGTCAATCGATAGCTGCGGGCGCGAGCATTGCGCTGATATACGATCTCCTTTGATGGCGCCGCGGCCGTCGATGATTCATCGTCGAAAACAGTCGAACCGAATAAATCTTGCTGGGCTCCCTCGCTCATACCTTGGGGGCATCTCCCTTTGCCTCCAACGGAGATAGGAAACGTCGGCGACGCAATCGCCAAGCATGCCATATCGTGGGCACTTCGCCCGGGTGCCACGGCACCAATTGGGCGATGATTAATTCCTCCAGCCCGGCGGCAATCTGTAGTGACATCGCAATGTGAAAGGGCATCTCCGACCATTCGCTCAACAGAGGCACCAATGAAATGGCACAGGCTACCGCCGCAATTTTTACGGCCCAAGTATGATAGCAAGGCACCCGGCCCAATCGCAGTAAGCCATGCACAATCACGGAAAAAAATATGGTCAACCCCGCGGCCACCCATGGCAGTTCACGATGCATGATATCAGGCCATAACAAAGCGATTCCAGCCAAGCCTCCCAGCAAGGTCAGGTAGTCAGCCGCACTGTCAAGTTTACGGCCAAAATCACTCTCCGCGTGCAACCATCGGGCCAGAAATCCGTCAATCGCGTCGGTAGCCAGAGCAAAGGTCAAGAGGACGACAAACCACGGCTTCGATCCCGCCAAAGCCGCCACGAGCGCCGTGGGCATCAACAGGATGCGCGCCGCGCTGAGCAAATTTGGCAGGGACGATTTGCTCCGTTCAGCCATGGCTACTAAATACGCACGATCTCCCAACTCGTCAACCTTCCCTCCGCCACTTCCAACCAGGCAAAACTCGAGGGAAAACCACCCCGTGGGTTGCTGATGCACCCGGGATTAAGCCAACGCACACCGCCACGAACTTCATCTTTCGGCATGTGGGTGTGCCCATGCAACACCACCTCCACTCCCTGGGGAGTTCGCATCGGTGGGATATGCGTTAAATAGAAATTCACCTCTTCGCGCCGCAATTGGAGATCAATCGGCCAGCCATAATCCCCGTCGCAATTTCCCATCACGATATGCAACGGTGGACCCAATTGCTCGAAGTCAATCAACACGCTCGGATCACAGACATCGCCCAGATGCCAGATTTCATCAGCACCGGTCAAGCGACCCGGTAATGAAGCCGGAACCCAGTCATGAGTATCGGAGAGAACAGCAATGCGCATGGGATTACAAATACCGTCAATGGCTCGGAAGCCAGCACAACGCATAAACGGCGCCAACTTCCTGTGTAAGCTGACGGGGGAGAGACGCATTATCGACCCGGACAACAAACATTTGGGGTCGATTCCCAACGAAAGATATGAAAGCCACCCACTCTCCGTTCGAACTCCACGTCGGGCGGCCACAAGTGCCGGGCAGATCTGTGACCTGACGCAGGTTACTCCCATCACAACCAACGACTGCCACCTGAGGCACGCCTGGTCGGCTTTTGCGAATGAATGCCACCCGAGTGCCGTCGGGCGAAATCGCAGGCACATCGGTTGAACCATGGGCATCCTGCGGAGAGAGGAAAAACTCCACCTGCACCTCATCCGCCAGCTGCCGTATTTCCGAGCCGTCGGGCGACATCCGATACAACCCGCCGTCACGCCGGATAAAGATAACGGCACCACCATCAGGAGTAAACCGGGGCACATATGAGTCGCGGTGATTCGGCGTCAACACCTGCGGATGAACATCAGGAGTAGTGACCAACAACAACCGGTATTCACACGCCGGTCCCGATAAAACCACTCGTCCGGCATTCGCATCAGGTGATGCCATATACGTGTATCCAAAATCCGGAGCGATCAACTGCGCCTCAGTGCCGTCCGCCCGTGCCCTCAACACTCGGCCCATACCCCCGTCATGCAAGGTGTAGATCAACCACTGCCCATCCATAGACAAGGCAGTCCCAAACGCACTGGCATTGCCGTCGTCCATCCCGGCAGTCGGGGCAATGTGACTCCGCCCACTACCGTCAGGATGCATTCGGCAAATACGCCAACATCCGGCGGATTCGGTTTGCCAATAAATCCAGCGCCCATTCGGGCTGGCGACCGGGTGTTCAGCGCGGGTGCACGGTGACGCCAATCGCGTTCGTCCGGAACCATCAGAGTTCATCAACCATAGTGCACTGCGCACCGGCGAAGTCTCGACCCCACCCGGCACATCACGGGAGAAAAACTCCCCGTCCCATTCTCGCACGGAATATACCAAAATGTCTGTAGCGGTTGCCGGAGCCATGACCGCATGTTGGTTCCGCGATGTCTCGCGCCAAGCGCGAAACCTCGCGACCACATATCAATTCGTAGTTTCGGTGAGCACCGCCAACTCAAGGTCCGTAGTAATCGTCGTAGTAGAGCGGTTTGAGCTTTTTGTAGCGCGCATGCAGGAACGTCACGATGTCGAGCATCTGAGCCACGGTCATCTCGTCATTGAAATCGGGCATTTTCACTTCCTCTTCCGTCGATCCCACGGTTTCCTTTGTCTGGGCATATGAGGGGTGGATCACCGAAGTGATCAATTCACCGTAATTCCGCGGCATGGCCACTTCGCCACCCAGCACCACCACTTTTTCGGGTGACACCGTGGGGCCGGGCAAACCGGCCACTCCCTCGATGCGATGGCATTCGTAACACTTCAACGTCGTGAAGGCTTCCTGTCCCTTAACGGCATCGCCTTGGGGAAACACAAAGACCGTTCGCTTATTATTACCGGAATCGCATCCGGCGACCAACACCAGCGCGAAGATGGCGGCTATTACTGTCGGGTTCTTTTTCATGGGGTTGTTTCCTTTCTTGTCGGGGCGCTCCCGGCAGATAAACGCAACAATCGAACGCATGGTGGTGCATCCCGCACCACCCTCGCGCAGTCGTCGTGCAAAACGACTGTCTTAACTGTCAGGACACCGATGTTATTACCGAAGACCGACATGGCGTCTTGAGGGTAACCCAACCGCGCCGACAATACCACGCGCGTCTTGGTTTATAATGTGCACTTCTTGGCGGTGATAGCCGGAGCGCCGCATCGTTTGACAGTGCATTCGCGACCGAAATAATCACATCTGTGCTCCGCGCGCTCGCCATCGACTTCAATTCCTATTTTGCCTCTGTGGAACAGCAGGAGCGACCGGAATTGCGGGGCCAACCGGTCGCTGTCGTGCCGGTCATGGCGGAAACATCGGGAGCAATCGCGGTCAGCATTGAGGGCAAAGCCCGGGGGTTGACTCGCAACGTCCGCATCTCCGAGGCCCGGCAACAATGCCCCGGGCTCATCGTCGTCGAAGCGCGACCCGAAGTTTATATCAACTACCACCGCCGGCTGAAGGAAGTCGTCGAGACCTGTGTGCCGGTGAAGAAAATCCAATCCATTGATGAACTCGAATGTGAATTGACCGGCAGTCTGACTGAGCCGGATAACGCCCTCGATCTGGCCCGTCGCATCAAGGCCGTGATCGCCCGAGAAGTTGGACCCCTATTGCGCAGTTCCATCGGCATCGGCCCCAATTGGTTCATCGCCAAACTCGCCTCTGACATTGAAAAACCCGATGGGCTCGTGCTCTTCGATGATCAGGATATCCCCGGTGAATTGATCCGACGCGGGGTCCAGCTGGGCGATCTCACCGGCATCGGGGCCAACATGGAACAGCGGTTGGTCACGGCCGGGATCCGAACCGTCGCCCAACTCTATACCGCCAGCAGTGCGCAGTTACGCGCCATCTGGGGCAGTGTCGAAGGGGCCAGGTTTCACGATTGGTTGCATGGTGGGCTGCAGGAGCGGGAACCGGTGCGACACAATTCCATTGGTCATGGCCACGTGCTGCCGCCGAAATTACGCGACAATGAAGCGGCTCTCGGTGTGCTGCATCGGTTGCTGCAAAAAGCCGCGATGCGTTTGCGTCACGACGGATGTTACGCCGGGGCTTTGCACGTGAGCGTGAACTACCGCGACGACATCCGCTGGAGTAAAGACATCCCGTTTAATGAAACCCAGGACACGCTCCTTTTTACTCAAGCGCTCAACAAACTCTGGGCCGAGAGACCTGCAGCGTATCGTAAAAAAGCGCCCATGAAGGTAGGCATCATCCTGCACAGCCTGCTCTCCGGAGCCGATCACACGCCTGATCTGTTTGAAGCCGGTAAAGAAGAGTCCCGCACCCGCCTTCACACCGCCGTGGACAAGCTGAACCGGACCTTTGGTAAGAACTCCGTCTACTTCGGCGGGGCGCATGGTTCGACCGACTATGCCCCCATGCGCATCGCCTTCACCCGGATTCCCCAACCGGAACTCGAGGAAATCGACCGCAGTATGGGTCGCCGTTTGAAGCCAACCAAGCAACCGCCAAAACCACCGGTGGATTACGACGAATCGCCTCCCCCCGAACTGCAATAACCTGCGGGGCTTGATTCCCTTTTCAACGCGACGCAGGGTTGCCTCGGACTCGGGAAATGTTCATCGTGAGTCCCGTGCCCCTCGACCCCGAATTGCCCGACGTGCCCGATATCCCTTCGCCTCCTCTGACGGAGGCCGTGGGTATCGATGCCGTAGGAGCCCAAGCTACCGAAAGCCCGGCTCATGGTAGTCTGGTCCACACCCACTGCGAAAATTGCGGTACGGAATTGAAGGGACCCCATTGCCACCAATGCGGGCAGCACGATTTTGATATCAACCGCTCCTTCTTTCACACCTTCCTGGAAGCGCTGGAAAATTTCTTCCACTTCGACACCAAACTGTTTCGCAACCTCATCACGCTGCTCTTCCGGCCGGGACGTATGACCGGCGACTTCAATGCCGGCAAGCGGGTGTCACAGGTGCCTCCTTTCCGCCTCTACGTTTTCGTCAGCATCCTGTTTTTCTTTCTCACCTTTCTGGCTCAGGAAAAAGATCCGCCTATCTTCAAAGCCAGCAACAACAAGGGCGCCAATGCCGGTTTAACCATCAATGGCGAACCGGTTAGCCTGAAAGAGGCATGGCATACGGCAATTGAGCAGAATAGTGACGACCCCGAAACCAAGGAAGCGCTGGAGACGGCACGGGAAAAGGGCAACGAATTGGCCGAACAGATCAAGGAAGAGGTCGCCACGAAAATAGCTGAATCCGATCCAAATACATCGGTCGAAGAGGAAATGTCGGATTTCGAACGCAAGCTTGAGGCCAAGGGCCAAAAGTTGACCACCCCGGAATATCAGCGACAAATGCTGCACACTTTTCTCGGGGCGATGCCCAAATTGGTGCTGATCTGTTTGCCCTTTTTTGCCCTCTATACCCGGTTTCTGTTTCGCAAATCAAAGCAAGTATACCTTCAGCACCTGGTGCTGGCCCTCCATTTTCACACTTTCGTCTACATCTGGCTGATGGCCCGAGATGGCTGGGTTTTTCTCGTCTCACTGGCCTCGGAGTCCGTGGGGGGATACATCGGTCTGATCTGCAATATCTGGCTCCTGGTTTACCCCTTTATGATGTTGAAGCATCTTTTTGCAAACTCTTGGTCTAAAACAGCTTTTAAAACAATAGTCCTGAGTTTCGCCTACTTCATGACCCTGGGCTTCGGATTTGCCGCTACGGCCGGTATTATCCTGTGGGCTCTCTGAAATCGGCCCGATATCACTCCCATAAAACGGGTCCCCTTCAGAGAAGGATAATGATGTTTTCGCACCCCAAAAACACCTCGCCCTTGACACTCCCCTTTTCGTCAGGCACTTCGGTCAACTCTTAATCAGTCAATTCCATGTCACCCACCTTCCGTCCACATCGTCTAAAGCGCGCCCGTCAAATCGGTTTTCGCGCCCGTAAAGCCACCAGAGGAGGCCGCAAGGTCCTCGCATCCCGTCGGGCCAAGGGCCGCAAACGGCTGACCGTCGTCTGAGCACTTTCACCGCCCGAGTTCGGTGCCGTGTCATGCGTTTCTACCCTGAGCAGCACCTGCGCCGCCAGAGTGATTTCCGACGCTTGCGGGAAAAAGGAAAGCGGATTAACGGCGGACTGTTTACGCTTTGGTTTCTGTCTCGCGAAGATGCCGAACCAAAATTGCGACGGGTCGGCGTAGTCGCCTCGATCGCCGCCGTGGGCAATGCTATCCAGCGCAATCGCGCCAAACGCCGCCTGCGAGAGATCTTTCGACGTCATCAGGAACTCATACCAGCCGGCAGTGATCTCTTACTCGTCGCCCGGGCCGCGGCCAACCGGCAACCCTTCTCTGTGTTGGAAGCAAAATTCATCGAAATCTGCCGCCAGTTTACCCCCCTTTCCCATGCCTGAGTCACCATCCAAGCTTATCACCCGGATCACGGGTTCACCCGCTTGGATTCTGCTTGGGCTGGTCCGGATTTATCAGCGCATAATCTCCCCTGTGCTTCCGGCGGTTTTCGGTCCGGCTTGCGGCTGCCGGTTTGCTCCGACCTGCTCGCATTATGCGGCCGAGGCCCTGGGCACTCATGGCGCCATGCAGGGCGGATGGCTGGTTTTGAAACGTCTCGCCAAATGCACGCCCCTGCATCCTGGCGGCATCGACCCCGTCCCTCCTTTGCCGAGAACCAAACGACCCATCTGCACCAATATCAATTCTGCCTCTTCCGCCCCCCAATCCCTTTTTCATGGATAAGAAAAATCTCATCATAGGCGTTGCGCTGCTCCTGGCAGCCTTCGTGAGCATGTTTTTCAGCTCGAAATCGGTCCCGCCGCGCCCCGTCGCGCCGGCAACTGTTTCCACGCCGAACCAAGCCCCAGCAACCACTCCCGGCCAAGCTCCCGCCAACCCCGCACCCGCCACGGGCTATGTCGCGCCCACGGCCATGACGACCCCCACGCCCCACGCGGAGATCACGGCTCTCGCCCGGGATCCCGATGGCGCGAAAGTGGATCTGCTGGTCAATAATTATGTCGAGCTACGCCTGACCAACTACGGCGGAGCGATTCGCGAGGTCGCCTTGCGCAAGTTCGAGGAGACCCTCGGTTCCAAGGCCCGGTTCATCTTCAACCGGCCCCGCACCGATCCTATGCTGGGCATTGTCGCCCTGCCCGGTCTTGGCCGCGAAACCGGTTTCAGCATCGTTTCCCAACGCTCCAATGAAATCGTCTATCGCGCTGTATTCGAAGACCGCATCGAAGTTACGCGCCGCTATTTTCTGCCCGACGGCTCCCAACCCGGTACCGACCCCTATCAACTGCGCCATGAGACCACATTCCGCAACCTGACTGATCAGACCCTGCCCCTTCCGCGCATCGCTTTGAGTCTCGGCACGGCTTCCCCGATCAGCGACTCGGTTTACGGCCAACAACTCACCACCGCTTACTCCGATGGCGAGGACCAGCATTTTATTGAGCACACCAAACTTCAAGGTGGCGGATTCCTTGCGATGCTTGGGATGGGTTCAAAGGAACCCACCCCCTTGATCACCAGCACCGCCGCCGTGACCTGGACTTCGTTGAGCAACCAGTTTTTCACCAGCATCCTTACCCCGGACCAACCCGGGGCCGGTATGATCACCCGGCGGGTGCCGATCCAGTCCTTTGAGAGCAGCCCTGATAAGCCTAATTTTGGATTGGGTGCTGAGAGTCTCTTCGACGTCCCGGCTTTGCCACCGCGTGGGTCGGCATCGCTCAGCATGAGCCTTTACGTCGGGCCCAAGGAATACCACCGCCTGTCCAACGGCGACATCTTCAAGGCCAATCAGGACAAGGTGATGAACTTCGGTTTTTTCAGCTTTTTCAGTCAGATCCTCCTCACCATGATGACGTGGGTGCATGGTTGGATGGAAGGCATCTCACCCACCTGGGCTTGGGGCTGGGCCATTGTGATCACGACCTTGATTCTCAAAACGGTCTTCCTGCCGCTCACGCTCGCCGCTTCACGTTCGGGCAAACGGATGCAGAAGATTCAGCCGGAAATGAAGGAGCTGAAGGAAAAATTTAAGGACAATCCGCAGAAGATGCAGGCCGCCACCATGGAGCTCTTCAAGAAGCACAAGGTGAATCCGATGGGTGGCTGTATCCCGATCCTGCTCACCATGCCCTTTTTCTTTGGGTTCTTTATCATGCTGCGCAGTGCCGCCGAGCTTCGTTTCGAGTCCTTCCTGTGGTCGGTCGATCTCTCCTCTCCCGACACCGTCGGTCACCTCTTCTCTTTCCCGATCAACATCATGCCGCTCCTCATGGGCGCTACGATGATCTTCCAAATGCGCCTCACGCCAATGCCCTCCACGGACAACGCCCAGGCGAAGATCTTCAAGTATATGCCGTGGATGTTCACCCTGATCTGCTACAATTTCTCGGGTGCACTTGCGCTATATTCCACCATCAATGGTCTTTTCACCATCGGTCAGCAACTCGTGATCAATCGGATGAAGGATCCGGTCGATATTGCACCAGCCACTCCCGCCGCTGCCGCTCCCTCTGGGCGTAAATCGGTAAAGAACGTCACGCCCAAGAAAAAGAAAAAGTGAATTGCGGGTGATTAATCCACCCGCGTCCGATTTCTATCCACTCCAAGCTTTCACTCAAACCCCCTCACCCGCTACTCTTCCATTATGTCAGGTCATAGCAAGTGGTCCACCATCAAGCGCGCCAAAGGCATCACCGATGCCAAGCGCGGTAAAATCTTTTCCCGGTTCTCACGCGACATCACCCTCGCAGCCAAGGACGGTGGCGGCGACCCGGAGGCCAACGCCCGACTGCGCACCGTTCTGCTGCAGGCGCGCAACGCCAACATGCCGATGGATAACATCGAACGGGCGATCAAGAAGGGTACGGGCGATCTGCCCGGCATGGTTTTCGAGGAACATACCTACGAGGGTTACGGTGCCCATGGGGTCGCCTTTATGGTCCGGGTGACCACCGACAACAAAACCCGGGCCGCCCAGGAAATCCGCGCTACCTTCGCCCGGGGAGGAGGCAACCTCGCCCAAAGCGGGGCGGTCGCATTCCAATTTCTCCATGCCGGTCAATTTCTGATCGCCCAGGACCAAGCCGACGAAGACAAGCTGATGGAAGTCGCCCTTGAGGCGGGTGCGGATGATGTCATCAGCAGTGAGGAAGGGTTCGACGTGCGCTGCGAAATCAACCAATTCGACAAGGTCATTCACGCCCTTGAGGAAGCTGGCATCAAAACCGAGAGTGCGGAAATCAGCTACATTCCCACCACTACGATTCCGATCACCGAAGTCAGCGCAGCCAAAACAATCATCAAGCTGCAAGATGCGCTCGATGCGATTGACGATGTGCAGGCCGTCTTTTCCAACGAGGAAATGGACGAAGCCACCAGAGACGCGGCTCAGGAGTAAAACCATTGTCCGAAAAACGGCCCTGTAGGGCGCGACCTTGGTCACGCCGAGGCTGCCCCACGCAGCCCTACGATTTCCAACTATGACCCTCTCATGGACGGTTGGCCTATAATTCCCCTCCGGACCGGTAATCGAGGGATCGTCAACCGCAGATGAGTATGACTCGTATGACCCGACCGCCTCTTGCCCTTGACGGGGGGATGTCGTTTACTGGTCCCAATGCCTGAAGGTAGCACAGTCCCAAATCTCAGTTCCGCCACCGATATCGGTAGCGTGGGTTTGGTCACGCCGCGGGACTTTACCTATGACCAGCCATTCACTTTTAAGAGCGGTCAGGAGTTGCCGGGTTTCACCATACGTTATGAAACCTACGGTGAACTCAACGAGAGCGGCGACAATGCCATCCTCATCTGCCATGCCTTGAGCGGCAACCATCACTGCGCCGGCCGGCATAGCCCCGATGATCGCAAACCCGGTTGGTGGGACAACATTATCGGTCCGGGCAAGGCGATCGATACCAACCGTTTTTATGTGATCGGCGCCAACTGTCTCGGCGGGTGCTCCGGCTCAACCGGACCTTCATCCATCAACCCGGCCACGGGTCACGTCTACGGGATCGAATTCCCCTTTGTCACGATTCACGACATGGTGCGGTCGCAGAAATTGCTGATGGATCATCTGGGCGTGCAAGCTATGCACGCGGTCATCGGCGGATCGATGGGCGGCATGATGGCTACACTCTGGGCTATACTCTATCCCAGCTTTGTGCGTCGACTCCTGGCCATGGCCACCACCGGCCGCGAAGGCGCCCAAGCCATCGCGTTCAATGAGGTTGGGCGCCAGGCCATCATGCAGGATCCGGCTTGGAACAAAGGGGACTATCCCATCGAGGGCGGACCCCGCGTGGGTCTCGCCATTGCGCGGATGATGGCTCACATCACCTACCTTTCCGACGCATCCATGGATCGTAAATTCGGCCGGCGCAAAAAAGCCCAGGCGGGCAACGGCGACGCCTATACCTTCGACCTGCAGTTCGAGGTGGAGAGTTATCTGCGTTACCAGGGCGAAAGTTTCGTCGATCGCTTCGACGCCAACTCCTACCTCTACATCACGAGGGCGCTAGATCAATTCGATCTGGCCCTGGCTTATGGCTCGCTCGAGCAGGCCTTCAAACCGGTGCAGGCTGAAACCCTGGTGGTCGGTTTTACCAGCGACTGGCTTTTCCCGCCCGAGCAAAATCGCGACATCACGATTGCGCTCCTCCGGGCCGGCAAACGCGCCAGCTACGCCGAACTCGCCACTGACCTCGGCCACGATTCCTTTCTGCTCGAATCCGAAGACCTCTATGATTTGGTTCGCGGTTTTCTCGAACGCACCCACGAGCCCATTGTGGATTTCTCCATCTGACCATGAATCCCCCCGTCGAAAAACGCACCGTGGACATGGAGATCATCGGCGAATGGGTCGAGCCCGGCACCCGCGTGCTCGATCTCGGCTGCGGCCGGGGCACCCTCCTGACTTTCCTCAAGCAAACCAAGCAGGTCGCGGCAACCGGGGTGGATCTGGATTTCAAACGCGTCTCTGCCTGCGTGCAACGAGGCGTCACCGCCTACCAGGGTGACATGCATGCCTTTATGCGTGAGTTCCCCGATGGTTACTTTGATCGGGTCATCTGCTCGCGGACGGTTCAGGAATTGGATGATCCCTCGGGGGTCATCCTTGAAGCCTTGCGCGTGGGCCGCGCCGTCACGGTGGGTTTCGTTAATCACGGCTATTGGAAGAACCGACTCGATGCCCTGTTTCGTGGCCGCAAGACCCGCAATGCCGTGTATACCACCGAGTGGTTTGAGAGTTATCGTTCCAATCCGGTGACTGTCGACGATTTCAATCATTTCTGCCGGGTTAAAGAAATTAACATCAAACGGCAGGTCCACCTCTTGGGTGATTGGAAAACCCCCTGCCCTTTCCTGCCTAATTTCTTTGCCGGTTACGCCCTCTACGAGTTGACGAAGTAGAGGTCGCATTTAGGCCGTTCGGCATATTGCCACAAAGCCATCGACCGTGCAGGATGCACGGATGCACCGTCCGGCCGAGTCCCTCCAGCAATACTTTGCACCCTTTCGCGCCAACATCATTGGTATAGACCACGACTTCGAATCGCCCTGTGGTCGCCAGACAATTCTCTATGCTGATTGGACCGCCAGTGGCCGCATGTTCGGCCCCATCGAGCAGATGCTAAGCGAGGAGATCGCCCCCTTCGTGGGTAACACGCACACCGAAACCTCGGTCACCGGCACCACCATGACCCGCGCTTATCACGAGGCGCTCAAACTCATCAAGGCCCATGTCAACGCGTCCGAGGACGACGCCATCATTTGCTACGGCTCGGGCATGACCAGCGTGGTCAATAAATTCCAGCGCATCCTCGGACTACGCGTTCATGAAAAGTTTCGCGACCAAGTCACCCTGGCGGAGTCGGATCGGCCCGTCGTATTTGTCACGCACATGGAGCATCATTCCAATCAAACCACCTGGATCGAAAGCGTGGCCGAAGTTCGCGTGATCAATGCCACCGACGAGGGTCTGGTTGATCTCGATCACCTCGTCGCTCTCCTGGAGGAATATCGTGACCGACGCACAAAGATCGCCGCCGTCACCAGTTGCTCCAATGTCTCGGGCCTGCTCACCCCCTACCACGCCATCGCTGGCCTGATGCATCGCGCCGGTGGCGTCTGTTTCGTCGATTTTGCCGCGAGTGCTCCTTACATCGATATCGATATGCATCCCACGGATCAGACGGATGAGTATCTCGACGCGATCTATTTTTCTCCGCATAAATTCCTCGGCGGACCCGGCACCAGTGGAGTGCTTGTGTTCAACAAAAAGCTCTACACCAACCGCGTGCCGGACAATCCGGGCGGCGGCACGGTCGACTGGACCAACCCCTGGGGGGAGCACAAGTATTTCGACGACATCGAGGCCCGCGAAGATGGGGGCACCCCGGGATTCACGCAGGCCATCCGCACCGCCCTCTGCGTTCGCTTAAAGGAGTCCATGGGGGTGGCCAACATGCTGCAACGCGAGCACGAGCTGCTCGACCTGGTCTGGAACCGGCTCAAAGCGATTCCCGGTCTGCATATTCTGGCCGATCAACACCGCGACCGGTTGGCGATCATTTCCTTCTACATCGACGACCTGCACTACAACCTTGCCGTGCGTCTGCTCAACGATCGCTACGGTATCCAGACCCGCGGGGGTTGCTCCTGCGCCGGCACCTACGGTCACTATCTGCTGCATGTTTCCCGGTCGTATTCAAAATCCATCACCGAACAAATCAACCGGGGTGACAAGACAGAGAAACCCGGTTGGATCCGGTTGTCGCTGCACCCCACGACGACAGATGCCGAGGCACTGAAACTCGTCGAGGCCATCGCCACCTTGGCGGAAAATCATCCAACCTGGGCGAAGGATTACACCTACGATCCCGCGACCAACGAATACACGCATGCCGAAGCTACCGGAGCCATCGGTCGACGCGTGTCGGAATGGTTCGATGAATTTGGCCAATCCGCCGTCGTCGCTGACAAATGGGAGGCGATGGGCCTCGGGTACGAAATCTAAAATCGCCGGCCCAACGCGTCAGGGGCCGAACACGCTCGCCTGGCGGGTCAACTGTTGCTCCATCGCCCCGCAGACCATGTCGCAAAGCCGGGGAATCGAAGGATCGGTGATACGGTAGAAAACCTGCAAACCCGCTTTGCGCCGCGAAAGGATCTGCGCCGCCAATAAGGACTGTAAATGACGCGAAACGTTGGCTTGGGTCCCGTGGGTGGCTTCAACCAATTGACTTACATTCTTTTCGCCATCAAAGAGGATCTTGATCAAGCGCAGTCGCATCGGCTCACCGAGGACCGCAAATCGACTCGCCACCAGTAACAAGGCTTCCTCGGACAGAGAACTGGAGAATTTTTTTGCCATGACAGCATAAACAAAAACCGGGCTTGACTTGATTGCAAGCATATTTGCATATACTCATATAGTTAATTAAATCCTCCTCCTCATCCATGAAAATTGATTCCTTCATTCGTGTTCTCGCTGGCACCATGATCCTGCTCAGCGTCGCCCTTACTTACTATGTCAGCCCCTGGTGGTTGCTCCTCACCTGTATGATCGGAGTGAACCTGATCCAATCCACCTTCACCGGTTTCTGTCCTCCCTCCTTGGTGCTGCGCAAACTCGGTTGGTTGGATGACGCCGGTATCATTCATTGGGGCGGCAAATCCTGAACCGTTTTCCCATGTCTACTACTCTCGTGCGTTATGTTCTGCCCGTGGTCATCGGCCTGCTGGCTGGGGCTGCTCTCGGCTACTATGGGTCCTGCACCTCGGGCACCTGTCCGCTGACCTCCACGTGGTGGCGAGGTGCCCTCTATGGTGGTCTCATGGGTGCACTCGTCGCCTGGGGTAACAAGTCCAATTGATCTCATGTTAAATCCAGTATCACTTTTTCGAGTGCTGGTTCCCGGTGTATTTCTGGCGGCCGGAACCGCATTCGCCACCACGGTGTGGTCCATCGATGAAGCGGTCACGACCGCATTGGAACACAGCCCTGACACCCAAATTGCGCGCGAACGCATTGAGGGGGCTCAAGCCATGATCGCTCAAACCGATTCGGCATGGCTCCCGCAATTGTCCCTCCATGGAGGCTACACGGAAACCAACAGTCCGATGATGGCTTTCGGTTCCATTCTCAATCAGCGCGCCTTCCATTTCGGTTTGGATTTCAACCAACCCGGCCGTATCGATAATTTGAATGCCAACGGAATGCTGGCCTACAATCTTTACGCGGGAGGCAGAGCCACCGCCCAGCGCAATGCGGCGCAAGCCGGCGCAGCGGCGGCCACGCATGATATGCAAGCCACTCAACAGGCCCTGACCGCTGAAGTCGTGAAAGCGATCCTGAACGTGCAGAAAGCCCGTCAGGCCACCGTTGCCGTGGAAGCGGGAGTCAAAACCTACGAAGCCGCGGTTGACGCGGCCCGAGCGCGTTACGATTCGGGACAAATGCTCAAGGCCGATCTCCTCAGTCTGGAGGTTCAACTCGCCCAGACCCGTGAATCCCTTATCGCCATCCGCCAGGGAGCCCAACTGGCCCAACATGCTTTTTACTTCGTCCTCGGACTCGAAGCCACCAACGAACGGGCAGATTTTATGGCAGACGACCCTGCCCTCGCCCGACTCGCTCTACCGAATACCCTGGATTATTCCACCCGGCCTGAAATATTGGGGTTGCAGGAACGTCTCAAGGCCGCCGAAGCCATGGTGGTCGCTGCACGCGGTGGTCGCAAACCAACGGTCAATGCCTTCGCCTCCTATCAATATGATCAGGGTTGGAAGCTCAACAGTCACGGTGACAGTTGGCTCGCCGGAGTGACCGTTGATGTGAACGTTTTTGACGGTGGAGTCACCGCGGGTAAGATCCGCCAAACCTCGGCCGAAGTGAACCAAGTGAAGGCCATGTTACGCAAAGCCCAGCTGGGCATCGGTCTTGAGGTTCAACAAGCCCGGGACACTCACACCAACGCCCTTGAGCGCTTGAGTGTCAGCGCGCAATCGGTCGACCAAGCCGAGGAAAGTGCCGCCCTCACTCGCGCCCGTTGGCAAAGTGGCGCGGTGCTTACGGCCGAATTGATCGGGGTCGAAAGCCGACTGATCGAATCCCGTCTTCGTCAAACTGTCGCTCAAGCCGACGAACGAGCCGCCCTGGTCGAACTCCGTCGCGCCTTGGGCCTCAACCCCATCATTTAATTTTTCCCATCATGAATCGTTCCAGCCTGCTTATTCTGTCCCTCGCCACCCTTCCGTGGTTCACCGCCTGCAATCGCCATGAACCGGCGGCGACCAGCGGTCCCGCTCTGCCCACCGTGTCCGTGCATGTCGTCACGGCCAAGCTCGAGAGTGCTCCCGCTTTCACCGAGATCACCGGTCGGGTAAACCGGGTGCAACGCGCCACCATCTCAGCCAAACTCATGGGCACCATTGATGAATTGCCCGTGGTGCTCGGCCAATCCGTGACTGCTGGTGAACTGCTGGTGCGCATCTCGGCTGCTGAGATCACCGCCCGGGTGTCCCAGGCCAACGCACAATTGAATCAAGTCAGCCGGGATTTGGATCGCGAGCGTAACTTGCTGACCCGTGACGCCAGCACGACCGACATGGTCAAGAATCTGGAAGATCGCTTTACCATGACGAGTGCGATGGTGCGGGAAGCAGAGACCATGCTGGGCTATGCGTCGATCCGCGCACCCTTTGCCGGCACCATCACCCGCAAACTGACCAACGTCGGCGATCTGGCCGCACCCGGTCAACCGCTACTGGAGATCGAAGGCAGCGGTGCTTTTGAAATTGAAGCCGGAGTTCCCGACTCACTCGCCACATCCCTCACTCTCGGCACCAAGCTGTTGGTGGAAGTAGCAGCGGCCAACGCCACCTTTGATGGCACCTTGGAAGAGCTTTCCACCACCGCCGATAGTTACGCCCATTCCGTCCCCGCCCGTATTGGGGTGCCTAAAGGAACGGTGCTTCGCGCCGGCCAATTCGCTCGCGTGCACCTGCCGGGTCCAGCCATCGCATCCCTCCGGGTGCCCGAGGCCGCCGTCTCACGCTACGGTCAAATGGAGCGCATCTTTGTCATCGACGCCAACCAGCACGCCACCCTGAGAATTGTTAAGACGGGTGCTGCTCACGAAGGCCAAATCGAGGTGCTCGCCGGACTTAATGACGGTGATCGTATTGTCGTCTCACCGCCGGTCGATCTGCGTGATGGCCAACCCGTGGAGATCCTGCCGTGAGCTCTGCCCATCCAACCCCTTCCCCTGAACCCGCGAAGTATGGTTTCGCCGGGCGAATCGCCGCGACCTTCATCGATTCGAGGCTCACCATCATTGTAGTGATGGCCTCCCTGCTGCTGGGCGCGTTCGCCCTGTTGCTGCTACCGCGGGAAGAAGAACCACAGATCAAGGTGCCGATGATCGACATCATGATCGGCATGCCGGGTGCAAGTGCCGCCGAGGTGGAAAACCGCGTCACCCGTCCAGTGGAACGATTGCTGTGGGAAATCCCCGACGTCGAGTATCTTTACTCCACCGCCATGACCGGTGCCAATATGACTATTGTGCGTTTCAAGGTCGGCACCGATCTGGAAACCGCCCTGGTGCGCCTCAACCAGAAACTGCAGACCAACTTTGATCGGATTCCGCAGGGCGTCACCCCCCCACTCGTCAAGCCGCGCACGATTGATGACGTGCCGATTCTCGCGCTCACTTTTCACAGCAGCCAATACGATCACGCCACCCTGCGACGTTTGGCCATCCAGGTGGAGGATGAAGTCAAGGGCCTGCCCCAAGTGGCCGAAACCACGGTAATCGGAGGCACGCAGCGTCAGATCTGGGTGCGCCTCGATCCCCAGCGCCTCGCCTCCCGCAACATCAGTCCGGGCTATCTCGTGCCCATGCTGCAGCAGGCCAACGCTCAGGTCCAAGCCGGAACATTCAATTTCGCCAATCAGGAAACCTTGCTGCAAGCCGGACAGTTTTTCCGTGATGCCGCCGATGTGGGCCGGTTGGTGGTCGGGGCCTTCAATAGTCACCCGGTATACCTGCGTGATGTAGCCACCATCGTCGACGGAGCGGGAGACCCCTCTAATTATGTTCTCTTTGGTAATGGCTCCTCCGGAGGAGCTGAGGAAGCAGCCGTCACTCTGAGTCTGGCCAAGCGCCCCGGGGCCAACGCCGTGGATGTCGTTACCGCCGTGCTCAACAAGGTTGACGCGCTCAAGGGCACCATGATTCCCGCCGATATCAGTGTATCGGTCACCCGCGACTATGGCGCCACGGCCAGTGAAAAATCAAACGAACTGTTACTCCACATGGGAATCGCGGTATTCGGTGTCGCCGTCCTCATCTTAATGTTTCTCGGCTGGCGCGAATCCCTCGTGGTTCTGCTCGCCATCCCGGTGACGCTCGGCCTCACCCTGCTCGTTATCTATCTCTACGGCTACACGCTCAACCGCATCACCCTGTTTGCCCTGATCTTCTCGATCGGCATTCTGGTCGATGATGCGATCGTGGTGGTTGAAAACATCGTTCGCCACATGGCGCTGCCTAGTTGTCGCAACAAGCACCTATTGCAGATCGCGGTGGAAGCGGTGGATGAAGTTGGCAACCCCACAATCCTCGCAACCTGGGCTGTGATCGCCGCCGTGCTGCCCATGGCTTTCGTCAGTGGGATGATGGGACCCTACATGCGCCCGATTCCCATCGGCTCCAGCGCGGCCATGCTGTTCTCGCTGGTGGTCGCGTTCGTTGTCACCCCTTGGGCTGCGCTCAAGATTCTGCGGGGGCACAAGCCGCATGATTCCCATGCTGCAGATTTCGTGGATGCGCCCCCGCAGGAGGATGAGGAAGAAGAGTCCATGCCCGACAACTTCTTTACGCGGATCTACCAAAAGTTAATGCGGCCACTACTCGCTCATCGCACTTGGCGTTGGGCATTCCTGCTGGTGGTCGCCGGACTCACCCTCGGTGCCATGGGCTTGGTCGGCATTGGAGCCGTGAAAGTCAAGATGCTGCCTTTCGACAACAAATCGGAATTTCAAGTCATCATCAACATGCCGGAAGGCACCACGCTGGAGCAAACCACCTTGGTCGCCCGCGAAATGGCCGCGACCATTCGCACGGAGCCCGAAGTGCGAGACTATCAAGTCTACGCCGGCACCGCCTCGCCCTTTAATTTCAATGGTCTGGTGCGCCACTACTTCATGCGGGCCGGCAGCAACGTGGCCGATCTGCAGGTAAATCTTTTGCCCAAACATGAACGCACGGCGCAGAGCCACGAGATCGCCAAACGTTTCCGCGAACGCCTCACACCTATCGCCGAGAAATACGGTGCCGCCATCGCGGTCGCGGAAGTGCCCCCAGGACCACCGGTCCTGCAGACTCTAGTCGCAGAAATCTATGGTCCCACTGAGGAAGCCCGGTTCCAACTCGCCACCAGTGTGCGCGAAATATTCCGCGCTACACCCGGCGTCGTTGACATCGATTGGTATGTCGAGGACCAGCAGCCGAAGACCATCCTGAAGATCGATACGGCCAAGGCCGCCCTGCTCGGCATCTCCGAGAGCGCCATCACCCGCACCGTGCAATTGGCCATGTCGGGCTACCCCGTCACCAACCTGCATGTGGTAAACGAACGTGAAACCGTCAGCATCATTCTGGAATTGCCGCGTGAATATCGGGCCCGGACCACGGATATTCTCGATCTATCGATCCGCTCCGAAATCAACCCTCAGGCACCCTTGGTGACCTTGCGGGAATTGGTCACCCTGGAGCAGACCCTCAGCGAACGAAACATCTACCACAAGAACCTGAAAAACGTCACCTACGTGACGGCGGACGTGGCCGGTGTCGTGGAGAGCCCGGTCTACGCGATCTTCACCATGAATCAGGCTCTGGCCAAACTTGACGGACGCAACTTCGGGGGGACCCAACCCAAAGTAGACATCTACAATGCCAGCATGCCCTCCGACACCCAGGAACCCGCGATGAAATGGGATGGTGAGTGGCAGGTTACCCTTGAAGTCTTTCGCGACCTCGGCCTCGCCTTCGCTGCGGTACTCATCCTCATCTACATGCTGATGGTCGGCTGGTTCAAAAATTACGTCACCCCGCTGATTGTGATGACAGTGATTCCCTTTTCCCTGATCGGCATCATGCCGGCGCATTGGGGACTCGGAGCTTTCTTCACCGCCACCTCAATGATCGGCTTCATGGCCGGTGCCGGTATCGTGGTGCGCAATTCGATCATCCTCGTGGATTTCATCGAACTGCGTATCGAGCACGGGCGTCCCTTACTTGATGCCTGTATCGAATCCGGCGCCGTCCGTTTCCGGCCGATGATGTTGACGGCCTTCGCCGTCATCGTCGGTGGCCTGGTCATCCTCGCCGATCCCATTTTTCAAGGCCTCGCGATTTCGCTCCTCTTCGGCGCCATCGCCTCCCTGCTCATCAGCCCATTGGCTGTGCCGCTCATCTACTACATGGTGCATGCACGCGGTCACGCCGGATCCCCCACAATCGGGACCGACGAAAAACGTGCCACCACTGAATAAGAGCATCCTTCTATTTAATGAATCCCTTATATCTTATTCTCGCGGCAGTTGTTTTCTTGTTTGCCGTCCGCTCCTTCTGGAAGGCGCGACCCACCATCGCTCCCGCCGAAGCCAAAGCGGCGATCAAATCCGGTAACGCGGTGTTGATTGATGTGCGCGAACCCAGTGAATGGTCTTCCGGGGTCGCTCAATCGTGCGTGCTGCTGGCACTCAGCGATCTGCGGGGTGAGCGCAAAAAATGGCGCACGTTTCTGGAGAAACATCAGGACAAACAATTGGTGCTCTACTGTGCCTCGGGCATGCGCTCAGGCATGGCTGCTGGTTTGTTGCGTCGCGAAGGTTTTAACGCGGCCAATCTTGGCGGTCTCTCCCGGTGGACTGGCGCCGGATATCCATTGGGCCATCCGAGATAACTATCATTCGATCCATTCATGTTGCGAGGCAGCTAAATCCTGCCTCTTTGAATTGAACGAAGAAATTCATGTGGACCTGGGCTGAATTCATTGCGGACCAAGCGGTTCGTCTCGTCGGACTCGACGCCGCGCAAGGCGCCGGCGCCGCTCTGCATTTCTTCGTCTATGACCTGCTGAAGATCGTGGTACTCATCGCCGTGGTGGCATTCATCATGGCATTGGTGCGTGGAGCGCTACCATTGGAGCGAATCAGGGTTCGCCTTGAGGGGCGCGGCGGCCGGTTGCTGGGCTACCCTGCCGCTGCCGCCTTTGGGGCATTGACGCCATTCTGCTCCTGTTCTTCGGTGCCGATCTTTCTTGGTTTTGTGCAAGCGCGATTTCCGATCGGAGTTGCCTTTGCATTTCTTATCACCTCACCGCTCGTCAACGAAATCGCCGTGGCATTGATGGTAGCCACTTTCGGATGGAAGTTTGCGCTGATCTACACCGTCGCGGGGGTAAGCCTCGGCATCAGTGGCGGACTGGTGTTAACGATGCTGAAGGCAGAGCGTTGGTTGGTGCCCGGGGCCGTCGCCCCACCCGAGGATGAAACCGAAACTCCTCCCGACGGATGGCGGGCGCGCATCGTTGATGCCGCTGAAACCAGTCTGTTCATATTACGTAAGATCGCCCCGTGGTTACTCTTGTCGCTGGGGTTGGGCGCAGGGCTCCATGGATTTGTGCCCAGCGGGTTTTTCGAAAACCTCTTTGCCGGCACCGGGGCATGGACCGTGCCCCTCGCTTCACTGGCCGGGCTGCCGCTCTACGTCAGTGCCAATGCCACCGTGCCCCTGCTCGAAGCCTTCGTCACCAAGGGCGTGCCGCTCGGCACCGCCCTCGCTTTTCTCCTTTCCGCCGTCGGCGTATCCTTTCCCGAACTCGTGCTGTTACGCGCCGTGATGTCGGTGCGACTACTGGCCATATTTTCCGTCGTCGTGCTGGTCGGCACGACATTGGTCGGCTGGCTGCTCAACGCGGTGCAATAAAGTTCTAATCTGTCCATGGTTTCCGTTGCTTCGTCCACTGACAGCGCCATCTCTGCCAAACAAGGGGCTGGGATTGAAAACATCATCAAAAATCCGCGGTTGATCCTGGCCTGTGATCACAAGCGGACTCGAATTTTACTGCTCGATCCCGATCGACCATGGACCGAACCCGAGGCCATCGTCTGGGAGTGGCGGGCCGACACGGATCCGAAGGCCATCGCTTGGGAGGAACGGGCCAAACACGCTTCCCCTCGTGCGGATCGCCTGCCATTTTTTATCAATCCTTCCGATGCCAAACGCATCCATCAGGGCACCCAGATTCTCGCCATCATGTGTGGCGGCGCGGCCGTGCTGATCGATGTTGCCACACGGCGCATCGTCTGGCTCGGCGAAGCCGGCAACAACCCCCACTCGATCACTCTGCTGCCGCACGGCTGCATCGCCACGGTCAGCAGTACCGGCAGCCAATTGCGTCTGTTTCAGACCGACACCGCACCGTCAGGCGAAGCCGTCGCCGAGTATTCGCTCTTCGATGGGCACGGCATCCATTGGGACGAGAAGCGGCAATGTATTTGGGCTCTGGGTGGACAGGAGTTGCGGCGCTACCAATTGCACGTTGCGACCGGCAAAGCCGAATTGCAGTTGGCCAGGAGTTACAAACTCCCGGACATCAATATAAACCGGACCGTCCCCGATTTCATCCATGGCCATGACCTGGCCAGGACCGAAAGTCCGGACGCCTTCTATTTGACGGATGTCGCCCGGATCTGGCGCTTCCATCCAGACGAGGGTATTCTAGAACCGGCCCCAGAACTGCCGCTGTTGACTAATATCAAAAGCATCAGCCGACATTCCGATACCGAGGAAATTATTGTCCAGCAACCCACCGAATCCTGGTGGTCGGACACGATCCGCAATGCCGATGGCAGCTGGACTTGCACCCTTCCCGGGGCACGTTTCTACAAAGCCCGGTGGTGGGTCGATTGATCGTTCTCCCATGGATTACACATGGTCGATGTTAACCATAATCATACTCGCCGTCGCTAAGGCCGATCTTAATCACTGAACCATGAACGCAGAACACTGGAATCAAAGATATGCGGGCGAGAGCTATTTCTACGGCGAAGAACCCAACGAATTTTTGGCGAACCATGTGGATCTGATTCCACCAGGACCGGTCCTATGTTTGGCCGAGGGCGAAGGACGCAATGCCGTCTTTCTGGCGAGTCGAGGCCATGAAGTCGAAGCCGTCGATGGTTCTTCCGTAGGCATAGGCAAAGCCAAGCTGTTGGCAGCACGGCACAGGGTGACCTTGACAACTCATGTCCGCGATCTCGCGGACTTCGTCATTACGCCAGGACACTGGTCCGGCATTATCGCGATTTTCGCCCATTTGCCGGTGCTTCTGCGTCGCAAGATACACGCTGCCGTGGTCGGCGGCCTGCGACCCGGAGGAATCTATCTTTACGAAGCTTACACACCCGCGCAACTCGCCCATGGCACGGGCGGCCCGAAGGATCCCGCTTTGCTGGTGCAACTGGCCGATCTAAAAACCGAACTCAGTGGGCTGGATATTGAAATCGCTCGGGAAATCGAACGAGACGTGCGAGAAGGCATAGCACACACTGGGCGAGCCGCCGTAGTGCAAGTCGCCGTACGTCGGCCCTAACCCAATAAACGGACGGCAAGACGCTGCTCGTTTCGGAGCGCAGCAGGTGGGCGTTAAGCGGCGATCCAGCATGTCTCCAGCTCTGGATTGGTATATACCAACTATCAGAGTGAGAGTGAAGGATAGCTAAATCATTCGAGCATATGCTCTTTAAGTATCCAACTAGATACCATTTTCCCCTCGATCAACTGAGCGCTGCGGCAAACTTATGTCGAAGCTTCAAAGCAGCTTCTCCGCGCCGCTGTAAATCTCCTCAATCTTTAGGGCCACCGCGGCTACGCCCGGATGTTCCGGCGGGTTCCATGTCTTCATGTCATCGAAGACCGGTCCGGAGGTATGATACGTAAAGGTCCCCTTGATTTGGTAGGCTTTGTGTTCCTTCGTGATGAACAACAGAGAGCCCTTGCTGCCAGCCAGGATGTTGGCGCGGGTCTTGTGAAAATAGTTGTCCCCCACCACCAGCAGGTCGTCGCCAAACTCGCGGACGCTACTGGCATAGATGGCATTGGGCTGTCCCTCCGTGTCGACGGTGGTCAAGACGATGGGACCTTCGCGGTTCGCCCATGCGTTCTGCACGATTTCTGGGTATTGTATCATGGTTTACTGTTCCTTTCTTGGGTAGTTTCAATCGGAAGAGTGGATTCGCGGGCGGGGGTGGCCATGAATTTGGCCTGAGCCTTGGCGCAAATCACCCCTTTTTGCCGGACATTGGCATTCAGGCAATACAGGGGGCCACAGTGCGTGCGCAGGCCTGCGGTCACTATGACCGATTCATCCGTTTGCACCGGATGGAAATAGCGCACACGCAATTCCCCCGTGCGAGCAACGATGTTTCGGGCGAACAACGCATGCACCATGGCACCGTCCAACAACGTAGCAATCAACCCGCCGTGGAGGATGCCATCATAACTCCGACCAGACGAGGGACAGCGCCATTCCGCCGTGACGGTGCCATCGTCTCCCACCCGGAAGCACAAACCGAGACCACCCTCCACTTCCGCTCCACAGGCAAAACAATGCGGATGAGCCTGGTGGTGGACACTCCGCCTCTGTTCCTCAGTGGGCGCAGTGGCAGTGACCGGCATGATTGCTCTCCCCATGATGATGCGCCCCGTGACCCTCACCGTCACAGGAGTTGACGCCAGCTTCGAGACTTTCGGACATCCAGTCATCAATGATTGACTCAGGCGATGCCATGGGCACGCCGAACAGCACCTTGAGACCATGTTCATCCATGTGGGCCCGGGCTCCAGCGCCCATGCCACCAACCAAGACTAGATCCACCCCGGCGGCCCGCAACAACGTGGGCCATGCGCAGGGCTCGGCATCCTGTGGGACCACGATCAAACGACGGCGCACAACCTGCTTCGGCGGGTCGACATCGTAGACCGCAAACTTGGCAGCGGCACCATAGTGCACCGAGAATTCATCGGAGGCAGTGAGTGGAAGAGCGAGTTTCATAAGTGGTGATGTTCCCCTCATGGCGAGGGTTGACTTATTGAGCATATGCCCATTACTTCGACGGGCAAGCCTATATATTCTCATGCCCCGCCCCATCTGCCCCCGCCGCATCTCTCATCAGCCACCCTGCGATTTTTTTAAACCCGCCGGTATTCCACTCTATGAACTCGAGGAGGTCGTCATCGGTGCGGATGAAATGGAGGCCATCCGGCTCGCCGATGTTGAGGATCTCTTCCATAGTGAGGCCGCGGCACACATGGAGGTTTCGCGTCAGACCTTTGATCGCATCGTGCGTCGTGCCCGGATAAAAATCGGCCGCGCTCTGGTGCGAGGTTATGCCCTGCGAATTCTGAAACCGCCCGGACCCATCTCCTCAAAAACCCGTCGCACCAAAAAATAATTCACCCAACTTCGCACTTCAAATTGCCCACTCTATCGGTGCAATTCTATGATCGCTGCCCGATAATCTGCGGTTATTTTGCAAATACGGCGCAAGCATTACAGTTCTCCCAAGCCGTAAACCTGCCCAGCAGGAGTATATTCAATCTCTGGCTTTTAAAACCATAACGGAAAAATGATAAGTTCCCATACCACCCTCAAATGGTTGGCCATCGTGGCCATCACCTTTGGGCTCGTGACCATCATCAGTGGTGGACAAGCGCTATTTGGCAGTCTGGAGGCACGCGCCGCCGTGGGTCAGGCGGTTCCCTTTGTGCTCTGGTTTAATTTTCTTGCCGGTTTCCTATACCTCGTTGCCGGGGCGGGTTTACTTTGGCGCCGCCGATGGGCTGTTTATATTTCCATCTTTGTCGCGATTTCCACTCTCTTCGTTTTCGGAGCCTTCGGGCTTCATGTGATTTTAGGCAGAGCCCACGAGTTGCGAACCGTCGGAGCGATGTCCTTGCGAACTTTATTCTGGGTTGCCTTGGCCATATTTGCGATCCGGACGATCAAAAAGGCGCCGGAGTGTGGGCCAAGATCTGACTAATAGGCTGTCGGGAGATAATTTCTGAAGAACACGGTTCACAGTCGAAAACAATAATCTGCCATCATTTCGCAAATAATGCGCAGGTTTAACAGTTCTATTCAGGCTACTGATGCACTACAATAAATGCGGCCATTAGTAGAACCCCGTCGTATCATGAATAGACGAAATATCAGAATCACTGTCAGTTTGATCGTAGCACTCATCGCCGGTCACACTATTTCATCCACCGCTGCGGCGGAAGAACGTGAAGCCTCCTTCGTTGAGGCGACCACCGCAAAGGAGCTGGAGATCCAGCGCTACGGTGAACATGCCATCAATCGGCTTGCGGTCACTATGATGAGCGAATTCCGCCAAGCACTCAGAGACGGTAAACCCGAAGATGCGATTAGTTCATGCCACCTGAAAGACCTGCCGATGGAGGGTGATGGCATCAAAGGACTGTCCCGCATCACATCGGTAAAACTCACCAGCCTTAAGGTGCGATCTCCCGCCAATGCACCTGATGACGAGGACGAACTCGCCTTGCGTGAAGTCGAGTATTTGATGAATTACGTTGGGAATATCCCCGACTTGCTTCTGCAACGTATCGATGGTCCGGGTGCTGTCCGGGAATGGCGGGTCTATCGGCCATTGGGAGTCGCGAAGCAATGCCTCACCTGCCATGGCGATTTATCCAAACAATCTCCGGCCCTGCGGGCCAAAATTTCGGAACTCTATCCGGAGGACCAAGCCATCGATTATCGGAATCAACAATGGCGCGGCCTAATTCGCGTCACCGTGAAGGAAGACGCATCCAAGTAGCGCTCATCTGAGCTAATTTCTCGCTGCGATAATTCCTGCCAACTCTTCCTCCGTGAGAATTTGAGGTGCGTAATCGATGCCGCGGGATCGGAGGTTTCTAACGAAAGCCCGGAGATGATTTTGCGAACCGACCTCAAGCACGGAGGCCACCGATTTCAGATCTTCGTTGTCCGTCGCTGCAACCAAGGAATGCAGATCGGCGATATCCTGTTCCTCCACGAAAGCACCGGCACTGAGGGCCTCGGTCAGTGAAGCCTCTCCCTGAGCCAACAACGAATGATACCGTGTTTGAATCACAGATGATTCATAACGGCCCGCCTTTGTAACTTCCGCCAAAGGGAGTCCGGCCCGTGAAGCTAACTTGACCAGCAATGCATGATGACGGTCCTCGGCACGGGGGATGTTTTTGAACGGTCTTATCGCCCATTTCTCGCCAAACGCTCGATAGAGCTCCCCGGCCATCCTTTCTTCGTCGATTTGAAAACGCAGCGCTTCTATGGCAGAGGCGCTCAAGACCACAGAGGTCTTAGAGTCAGACAGGGTGGAGCAGGCACCGGCCTTACCGGATCCGCGGCCGCAAGGGCGTGCCGTCAACACACTAGCGCTGAGCAATAACATGAGAGCAATGGGCAATATTTTCATATTAGGAGGGATTATCCGATCAAACCCCGCTCACGTGCCATTATTACAGATCGGCTCTACTTTTTTGACTCCTGTTGCAGAAATTTCTCGGCCAGCTCCTGACGATACGCACCCTTTTTCCCCGGAGGTAATGTCCGCAATTGGGCTTGAATTTCGGCCCGACGTTCCGGGGTGGCTGCATGCATCATCTGACGCCATGCGACCTGTAGATCTTCGTCAAGGGCGCCCCAGCCCTGCCGCAGTTTACGGCGCTGCGTTTCGGGTAATTCGCGAAACTTCTCCATCTCAAGACGCAGCGCCGCTTTTTCTTCCGGAGTCATCGCTCGGATACGCGTGATCACACGCTGCATTTGATCCAGGTCCTCATCAGTAAGATCGAGGAAATGCTCCAAGGCTGCCATCTCTTTTACCGCTGGAGGCGGTGACGAGTTCGGCACGGATTCGGTAGCCAGCAATGATTGCGATGTAAGCAGGCTGACCAGTAGTAGGGTAATAAATGGAGTTTTCATGATAAATTCAGATTCGTGGGTCAGTTGGATGCGGACAGGTTGAGTAACGCCAAGCGATTTTCTTCATCAAGGAGTGGCAGGGCTTGGCCCAGCACTTCGTCCATCGTCATAAGCTCTGCCAACTGTGGTGAAACTACCAGATCCGTAGTAGGCAACAGAGCTGGCTGGCGGAACGTTTGGACGATAAACACGAGGGCGGCCATCGCACCCAAAACCCCTAGCCATCGGGCCAATGACGACAGCCCGAATACAGGATTTCTTCTGGCTGAACGTTGGCGAAGGTCACGTTTCAGATTCACCCATCGCACTTCGAATTCATTGGAAGTGTCACGGTATTGGCGCGCCAGGAGTTGATCGATTTCACTATCGCTGGGGGGAAGTTTCAGTTTGGTAATCATGTGGCCGTCTCCATTTCAATTTTCAGCTGTTGACGCGCCCGATGCAGGAGGACGCGCAATGCATTTTCGGTTATTCGCAGTGCCGCGGCTGCCGAGGGATAGTCCATTTGTTGTTGCTGAATCAGGAGCAAGGCTGAGCGATGTTTCTCGGACAGGCGGGTCATCGCCTGCTGCAGCACTTCCTCGAGTTCAGTCAACCGCTGTTCCGAGCCGATATCCTGCGGCAATAAATCAAAGAGTTCCGGGGGGACGATATCGGCCGGTTTGCGCCGACGGTGCCGGATTTCGTTTCGCAACAAGTTGTGCGCGATGTGAAACAGGTAAGTGGAGAATTTGGCGGTCGCTTGATAGCTATGCGCCGAGCGGTGGAGTCGCACAAAAACCTCCAAGGTCAGATCCTCGGCGTCGGCGTGTGACCTCAGCGAGCGATAAAAGAAACTCAGCAATGGTCGTTTCCACCGGTCAAATAGATGCTGCAGTGCGATGTCATCACCTGCGGCCACGCGGGTCATCCACATCTGTTCCTCTCCTGTCCCCTCTGCCGGCGGCATGACTTCACTCCGCCAGACCAGCCAATCGGCGATTCGAAGAAAAAATGAAGGATAACTTATGGTGACCACTGCTGAATGAAACCCCGAGTCCCCGGTAATATTACAAAGGAGAATATCCTGATCCGACTTTTTTGGAAACAAATGTAATATACCACCAAGGGTGGGGTTTGATCCTGATGAAAGACAAAATTATGAAAACCAAAATCATCCTTATCACATCTCTCATCAGCGTAGGTCTTCTGACTGGCGCTACAACTTACGCCCGTGGTGGCGGTGGCGGTGGCGGAGCCCGTGGGAGCAGTAGCGGCAGTAGTTATCGGTCCAATCCATCTGCAGATCGCGGCAACCCTAATTCGAGCGGAACTCAACTCAAGGACGGCTCCGGAAGGTCAGCCGACCGCGGCAATCCCAATTCAAGTGGCACGCAACTCAAGGATGGCTCCGGCAAATCCACCGCCAAGGGCCAGGGCCCGAAGGACGGCTCCGGCACCAATGCCGATTGCCCTAATCCATAATGCTCGTTTGAGGAGTATCTGCATAAAGAGCCGGCCTTGGGTCGGCTCTTTTTTTTCCGCTTCCGACAGGGTCAAGTTGCCTTCCTTGCCCATCTCCCCATCGTTTGCGTTCGCCGCCAATTATGCCCTCACCTCCCTTCCCTGATTTCCTCCAGAGCCACTCTTTCATCCTCGGCGAGGGCGCAGTGATCGAAAGGATACGTCGGCAACCGGCAACGAAGTTTGATCCCTACCTCGTCAACTCGGCCTTCATCTATGACGACGTCAGCCGTTGCACCATGGAAGCAATTTATGGTGAGTATTTGAAGATTGGTCGGGACCACCAATTGCCCATGATTCTCACCGCGCCCACGTGGCGGGCCAGCGCGCAGAATGTTACCGCGGCCGGCTATGAACATCGCAATGTCAACGCCGATAATCTCCGTCTCCTGCAAAATCTGCGTTCGCAATCTGGGGACTATGCAAACCAAGTTTTGATCGGTGGGTTGATCGGGTGTCGGGGCGATGCTTACCGGCCGGAAGAAGCCTTGAGCACGGACCAGGCCCGAGAATTTCATGCCTGGCAGGCCGAGAAACTCTCCCAAGGGGGCGCTGATTTTCTGCTCGGCATAACTCTGCCCGCACTCAGTGAAGCCATCGGTATTGCGATGGCTATGGCGGAAACCCATTGCCCCTACCTCATCAGTTTTGTCGCCCGCCCCTCCGGCACCCTGCTTGATGGCACCAGTCTGGCCGATGCCATCTCATCCATTGACTCACAGGTAAGCCCTCGTCCCACCGGATACCTGATCAATTGCACTCATCCGGACTTGGCTAGAGCCGCACTTTTTCACCCCGTCAATTCATCGGATTCAGTGCGACTAAGAATTATCGGTTTACTTGCCAACACCGCCGCCCTCACGCCCGAAGAACTCGACGGTCGCGAGGATCTCGTCGAGGAGGAACCCGCTCGTTTTGCCACTTCAATGATTGGGTTGCATCGCGATCCCGGGTTAAAGATTCTCGGCGGCTGCTGTGGTACCGATGATCGACACATTCGTGCCCTCGCCGGTTTACTTGCTCAAGCTTCGGCTAATTCCTGAACGAGCAGTCCAACTCGGATTGCCAGCAGCCAAATTTTTATATCTCCTAAAGCCATGAGATCCGTCCTCCTCTCCCTCGTCGCGCTTTTGGTTTCCAGTTGTTCTCTTGCTGGTGACTTCATGGCTCCCACTGAAGCCGCAGAGCGTGTTGCCGCTGGCACCGCCGTATTGATTGATGTGCGTGAGCCCAGCGAATGGACCAGTACAGGCGTTGCCGCCCCAGCAATCCTGCTTTCACTCAGCGACTTGCGCGGAGAGCGCACTGAATGGAAAGCATTTCTCGAGCAAAACAAGGACAAGGAACTCATCCTGTATTGCCGCTCGGGCAACCGCTCCGGGGTCGCCGCAGGTATCCTGGCCAAGGAGGGTTTTATCACGGCCAATGCCGGTGGATATAAACATTGGGTCGCGGCTGGTCTCCCCACCCGCAAAATCGGTTCCAAGTAACCCCAATCAGGTTTGTAACATAATACGTTACAAACTGGATCGACTCAGCCGCGCCAAGTTATCAGGCGCTCGGCCTGGATCAGGCATATGCAGTTAGAGTCGTCTTCGGTAGGCAACCAACGCAATTCGAGCTCGGCAAACTCGCGTTCCATCACTTCGCCCAAACCACCTACTTCGATCAGCACGATGCCCTCCGGTTTCAGCCTTGAACGTGACTGCAGTAAGAGCTTGCGAATGATGTCGAGCCCATCACCTCCGCCATCCAGCGCCAGTCGCGGCTCGCGTTTGAATTCATCAGGCAAGGCATCGCAATGCGCACTGGGTTCGTAAGGCGGATTGCTGAGAATCACATCATACTTCACTGCGGGCACCGCATCAAATACGTCACTTGCGTGCAGCGTGATACGCTTGGTCAAATTGTGCTCGTCCACATTGATCTTCGCGACTTCGAGCGCCTCGGATGATAGATCCACCCCATCCACCTGAGCCTGCGGAAAATGTTTAGCCAGTAAAATTGCGAGGCAACCTGAGCCCGTGCACACATCCACCACGTGGGTTACCTTGGTTGCGTCCGGCAACAAATCGTCCAGTTGCTCCGGGATGATCTCCAAAAAATAGCTGCGCGGGATCAGCACCCGTTCATCGACGTAAAACTTCACCTCGTTTAACCAGGCCTCCTTGGTGATGTAAGCAGCTGGCGTGTGTTCCAGCACTCGACGTCGAAATACTTCGGTGAGCGCTCCACGCTCCTCGCCCGTGAGCTTTTTCGTCAGCACCCGTTCATCACTATCCATGGGCAGCCCCAAAGTATGGAGGATCAGGTAGAGCGCCTCGTCATGGGCTGAGGACGCAATCTGTCCGAGCGCCAGATCGTTTTCCCCATAGAGTTGCTCGGCAAATTGCAGCCACGCTCCGGGGGTGGTCAGCCGGGGTGTTTCTGCCAACGGATCTGCCGACCGTGGTTGCATACCTTAGCCTGCGATCGCGCTATAGATCATCATCATGGGCCAGCCCACCACGCCCATCACCGCGCCGAGTATCATCCTGAAAGCTGGAATATTTATCGCCACGATGATGATGAGAAAAGTCCAACGAGATATGTTATAAAAAGTCTCATCGGACATTTTCGTCACATGGCGCATGATTTGCCCCCCATCCAAAGGTGGCAGCGGTATCATGTTGAAGACAGCCAGCAGAACATTGATCCGGATGATCAGGCCAAACAGCTCCGTGGTGCGCGGCTCGACGCGATACAACAATCCACCGACGATCGCCGCCAAAAATGCGAGCGCGATATTGGAGCCGGGGCCGGCCAAGGTTGTGAGAATTTCGTCGCGCTTGCGGTTGGCAAAATTCGACGGGTTGATCCGAACCGGTTTACCCCAGCCGAAAAGCATCCCCACCGGGAAGACGAAGATAAACATCAGCGGTAAAATCACCGATCCCATCAGGTCCATGTGGGCTATAGGATTGAGGGTCACGCGCCCTTCACTCTCCGGCGTATTATCCCCTAATTTATGCGCCGTGATCGCATGGGCCCATTCATGGATGCAGAGGCTGCCAATCAGAACGATGTATAATAGCAGCCCATTTCGCAGGGTCTCCGGATCGATACCAAAATTCATATCAGTTTATTCTTCCTCAGGGTCAGGCAATTGCGCAACCAGCTTCTGTTTCTGGGCGTCGAGGTGGGGTTCGGTCACCGTGGAAAGCAGGGCCCGCGCATGCTCGAGCTTCCCCATCTTGATGCAGACGTTGGCCGCATGCAGTCGCATGAACTGCAACTCCGCCGGTGATTGGGCGCGTTCCTCCAGCGAAGCCCAGACTCTGAGGGCTGCATTCCAGTCGGGTTTCTCCAGATCGTAAAAAGACTCCGCATAACGATAGGCAAATTCGATCCGCTCCGGGGCCAATTCAGCCGCCCGACGAAACCCTTCATGCATGCCCTGATCCACACTCTCGCGAGTCCATTCGCCGGACTTGAGAAATTCATCCCGCGATTGGTTCAGGAGCGTGCCGAGTTGGTAGTGATAAAGCGGCTCTTTCGGGGCCAGTTTGATCGCAGCCAGATAGTAGTTCACGGCCTCAAGCGGATGACCTTGTTCTGCCAGATAGTTGCCCAATTGATTTTTCACCAAGGGGATTTCCGCATCATATTGGTTGGCCTTCAGCAGCATGGCTGCTCCTTCCCGCTCCATCCCAACCTTACTGAGCAAGTAACCATATGCGGCATAACCTGCGGCATAATTCTCATTGTCCCGCAGAAACGACTCATAGCTTTGGCATAGCTGCTCCATCTGGGTTTTGAAATCCCCCTCGTCGAAGTGTTCTCCGCGCTTTGCCGCCCGATCCAACAGCGTGTGTTGCCTTTCGACCAACTCGCGCAAACCACGTTCACGCATGGTCTCACTGCGTGGCTGTCCCATCAGCGGCGCGACCAAGCAAAGAAATATACAAACCCAGGTTTTCATAACGATTCAGCTGCGACAGCATCAATCGGCCAAGGTGCCCGCGTAAACATTCATTCTCATGCCCTTGGCTGGTTTCGCCGAGGGACGCAGAAACCCCACCAGCACTTGCCCACTCGCTTGGGCAAACTCCACCGCTGCACTCGTCGGAGCAGAAATCGCCGCCACCGCCGGGATACCCGCACCCAAGGCCTTTTGCATGATCTCAAAGGAGACCCGCCCACTCACCAAGAGAATGCTGGCGGCCAACGGCAGTGATTCGGCGAAAAATGAATACCCCACCACCTTGTCCAGGGCGTTGTGCCGACCGACATCCTCCCGCACCACGGTCAGGGTGCCGTCCTCGGTAAATAGCGCGCTGGCGTGCAGCCCTCCAGTCCGGTCAAACCCGGCCTGAGCCGCGCGCAAACGGTCCGGCAACAAACCCAATACCACGCGACTCGGACTGAGCGGACGTGATATCTCCGGAAATTGGGCCTGGATCGCCTCGATGCTTGCTTTGCTGCAAATCCCGCAACTTGAAGAGGTAAACACATGACGGGTCAGCTTGGTCAGATCGACTTTGGCCGTCGGAGCCAGCAACACATCGAGCACGTTTTGATCCGGTTTCCCGCCATCGTTACGGCAATAGATCATATCGAGCACGTCCTCGTGACCGTGGATGATACCTTCCGTCACCAAAAACCCCGCCGCCAGTTCCCGATCATGGCCCGGCGTGCGCATGACCACCGCCACACTTTTGCCACTTACGCGGATTTCAAGCGGCTCCTCGGTCGCCAGCAAATCCTCCCGTTGTTCGGGCGCAGCCGCACCATCCAGATGCGAGATGGTCGTGCGGCGGGTGCTTTGGGCGAGAGACATGGCCTGACCAAAGCAAAATTGTGCCTTCGAGCGAAGCGAAGAATTCAGCATGGTGCCCGACCGGGCTGATACCATCAGGACGGCTTGCCTCATACCCGACGGCGTATTTTCTTTGACCATGCCCTATCCGCAAGTGACCGACTGCTCTGCGGCCTAGCCAACCTTTCACTTTATCCGTCATGTGTTCCCGTTTTTTCCTCCAGCAACAAGATTACCGGAAAATGCTGGCCCGGTTGGGAATTGAAGCACCCGCGGAATTCATCACTCGCTACAACATCACCCCCGGTACCGCCATTCCCTTGATACGGCCAACCGCCCGCGGCGATGGATTGGAATCCGTTGCCTTGTCATGGGGTTTGGTGCCGTCGTGGGTGAAAACGCCCAATGCCACCTCGCGTCATATCAACGCCCGCTCAGAAACCGTAGCGAGCAAACCTTCGTTTCGCGACGCCTTCCAGTCCCGCCGTTGTCTGATTCCCGCCAGCGGATTCATCGAGTGGAAACGGGCGGGGAAGCAGCGTATCCCGTGGCTTTTTCGTCAAAGTGATGAAGGCCCCTTTTGTTTCGCCGGTCTGTGGGAAAGTCATACGGCAGCGGATGGTGACAATATAGAAACCTGCGCGCTGCTCACCACCGCACCCAACGCAGTCATGCAACCCATCCATGATCGCATGCCTGTGGTGTTAGCCGCGGATCAATACGAGACATGGCTGCAAACCACGGCCACCCCACCCGCGTCGTTGCTCGCACCATCGCCCGCTGAGTGGTGGCGCGCGGAACGCATCAGTTCGCGGATTAACAGTGTTCGCCACGACGATCCGGCCTGTCTGGCTCCGGCTGGGATCGATGACCTCATCGAGACCATCGATGAATTGCCTTTGGGGTAGTGGCTGTTTCCAGCTTATCAGAACGCAATTTCTGGGGGTTTGACGGTCAACAGGGTTGCAGATTCCACCGAGCCTGAAGATAACATGAGCCATATATCTTCGCCGTGTCACACTCCTCCTCACACCCTCGACAATTAACCATATGCTTGGCCATCGCATTCCTCGGCATGGGATTCGTGGCGTGCAAACCGACCAAATCAGGGCGCGGGAAGAATACTTCACCTCCGGTTGAGGCAACCCAGGCACGCACCGGTTCGCTCCCTTTGGTTGAGCGTCTAAGCGGCACCGTCTGGGCTGAAAACCAAGTTGTGCTCTATCCTGAAATAGCAGGACGCGTTGCTGAAGTGCTCGTGGACAACGGCCAAACGGTCATCGCCGGCCAGCCCTTGGTTCGCCTTTCTCACGATTCAGCCCACGAACAAGTGCGCCAAGCGCAAGCAGGACTACGCATCGAGGAGGCTCGTCTGCGCCAATCCCATGCTGCTTTGGGCGAAGTCAAGGCTCAGGCCAACCGTATCCAATCTCTCGGGGACCGCAATCTTGTGACGCAAGTCGAACTCGAAACGATCTCAACCCAACTCGAATCGGCGGCCGCCGACGTTGAACTTGCCCAAGCTCGCGTTGAACAAGCTGCCTCCAACGTCGCTGAACAAGAGGACACCTTGACCAAGGCGGTCATCAAGGCCCCCATCGCCGGAATCGTCGGAGTGCGACACGCCGAAATCGGCATGCAAGTCACGTCCTCCACCCGACTCTTCACGATTGGCAACCTCGATCGCGTGAACGTGCGCATCGATCTGACGGATTCCATGCTGGATTACATCGAAGTCGGACAACCCGTGCATGTCTTTGTATCCACCGACGACAGTGACCCTCTCGTTGGCACCCTCACCCGCATTTCCCCCTTCCTCAATCCGGTGGCCCGTAGCACTGAAGCTGAAATTGAATTGATCAATACGGAGCGACGTCTTCAGCCCGGTATGTTTGTGCCCATCGATATTCTCTACGGCAAAAGCAGTCAGGCCACCCTCATCCCCACCAGCGCGCTTTACACCGATTCCAATACCGGGCGCGAAGGGGTTTTCATCCTGAAAGAAACTCCTCAAGACGACCCCGAGGCTGAACTGAGTGCCCCGGTAGCCGTAACTTTCAGTCCCATTGATGCCATTGCCCGGGGAGCCTCCGAGGTCGCCGTGAAAGAACTTCAGCCCGGTGACTGGATTGTCACTCTCGGACAAAATCTGCTCGCCACCGGCCGCACTGAAGCTCGGGTGCGGACCGTCACTTGGGAGCACGTTTTGGAACTACAAAATCTCAAGCGGGAGGATCTCCTCGAGGAAATCATCCACCCCAAGGCATCGGGTAAGTAATCCCCCGCCGGTCACCTCTCTCATATTTTCCCATGCCGCTGACCGAAACTTCCATCAAGCGCCCTGTCGCCACGTTGATGGTTTTTCTGATCATCATCACTTTGGGTATAGCCGGGTTCCGGCACCTGCCGATCGACCTGCTGCCGCCGCTGGAGTTTCCTCAGCTCACGGTGTTCACCCACTACCCCAATGTCGGTCCGGAAGAAATTGAACAAACCATCACCAACCGGGTGGAACAAGCCGTCGCCGGAGTGCCCGGAGTGGAGCGTATCCGGTCCAGTTCGCAGGAAAGCCGGAGTTTTGTTACCCTCGATTTTGCTCGTGGCACCGACATCCCCGAAGCGGTCAACGACGTGCGGGCTGCCATTGACAGCCTGCGGCGAGAATTGCCCGATGATGTTGAGCCTTCCCGCGTTTGGAAATTCGATCCCAATGACATTCCCATCGTCATCGTCGGCGCCAGCTCGGATATCTGGGATCTTCAGGAGCTCACGCTCATCCTCGAACGTGACCTGACAAAACGCTTTGAACAAATTCGTGGGGTTGGGCGGATCGAGGTCTGGGGTGGAATCAATCGCTTGGTCAAGGTCGAGCTGCGGCGCGATCGCCTGAACGCCAGCCGACTCTCCGCCGCTGATATCCGGCGTGCCCTCACCTCGGGTAATACCAATCTTCCCGGCGGAAATGTCTCCATTGGTATTCGCGAGATCTACGTGCGCACCTTGGGCGAGTTCACCAACCTCGATCAAATTCGGCAGACCGTCGTCACCGAACATGAGGGCAAACCCATCCGGGTTGGTGATGTGGCCGACGTGAGCATGGGTTACGAAGATCTTCATCGAGTCGTCAAAATCGATGGGAAACCCATGCTGCGATTCGGCATCCGCAAACAATCCGGATCCAACACCGTGGCGGTCGCCGCCGCCATCCGCACCGAACTCGAGCGCATCAACGCCGAGCGTGATGATATCGATCTGTTTATCGCTTCCGACCAGAGCACCTTCATCCAGAAGTCGATCGACAATGTCCGTAACTCCGCCTTCTGGGGCGCGATCCTGGCCGTCGTGGTGCTCTACACTTTTCTGCGGCGGGGTTCCTCGACCTTTGTCATCGCGATATCGATTCCCATTTCGATCATCGCGACATTCGGACTCCTCTATTTTAGCGGGCTCACCCTCAACCAAATGAGTTTCGGAGGGCTGGCCCTCGGGGTCGGACTCGTGGTGGATAACGCTGTCGTTGTGCTCGAAAATATCACCCGCATGCGGGAGGAAGGGAAAGATCCCGTCACTGCCGCCCGACTCGGCACCAAAGAGGTCAGCGGCGCCATCATCGCTTCCACCCTCACCACGACGGTTATTTTTCTACCCGTCGTTTTCATGCAGACAATCTCCGGGGTCCTCTTTCAGCAGCTGGCGCTGGTCGTGGTCTTCGCTCTCTTCTGCTCCCTCGCGGTTTCACTAACACTGGTGCCCATGTTGGCCAGCCGACTCCTCATGCGGAAGGCCTCCGTGCATGACAATCCGGGACGATTCCAGCGTCTCTTCAACCAGGTGGATCAACGCTACGCCACGTTGATGGAGCGCAACACCCATCGCCGCGGGCGGGTGCTCCTCATCTGTCTGGGTTTGGTTGTCGCCGGTTTCGCCACCGTGCCTTTTATCCCCGTCGAACTGACTCCGCCCTCCGAAGCCGAGGAAATCGACATCGATCTCTTCATGGCTTCCGGCACCAATGTCGCCGTCCTTAATCGTGCTCTGGAGGAGCTCGAAATCAAGGTTCGGGCCCTCGTGCCCCCCGGAGCGGTGGATCACTTTTCCACCGATATTCGCAGTGGTCGGGCGGAGATCGAATTTACCTTGGCTCCCGACAGCCCCATCGGCACCACTGCCTTGGCCGACAAGTTGCGTGCGGCTCTGGATGGGCAAATCCCGGGGGCCGATATTCGCGTCAGTGCCCAGTCCGGTCTTTGGATTTTGCGCCGGATCTTTCGCTCCGGCGGAGGGAGCGAGGATATTTCCATGCAAATCCGAGGGCACGACCTCGCGCAGGCGGTATTGATCGGCAACAGCATTCGCAGCGCGATCGAAGACCTGCCTGGTGTTGAAGGCGTGCGCGTGAGCCGCAACAACGGTCGACCCCAAACGGATCTTCATCTCGACCGCGCCAAGATAGCCGAGCTCGGACTCTCGGTCCGTGATGTAGCCGATGTGATTCAAATGAATGTCGGCGGTGGCCGCGCCGGATCCTATCGCATCGGGGGCGAAGAGTTTCCCATCATCGTGAGGCTGCGGCCGGATGATCGGCGCAACACCCAAAGTCTCTCCAACATTCCTTTGCGACTCCCCGGTGGCGGCATCATCCCCATTTCTTCGGTGATTGATCCGCAGAGAGCATTGGGTCCCCCCAACATACAACGCGTCGATGGACAGCGCATCACCAATGTCACCGCCAACTTGGCCGAAGGCACGCCCATGGGTGACGCGGTGGTCGCGATTCGCGAACGTGTCGCCGGCATCAGTTTGCCGCCTGGATTCTCGGTCTATTTCGGGGGAGAGGTTGAAGAGCAGGAAAAAGCTTCCGCGGATTTCCGCCTCTCACTGATCATCGCCCTTGCCCTCGTTTACATGGTGATGGCCGCTCAATTCGAACGCTTCCTCGACCCCTTGATTGTGCTCTGTTCCGTGCCCCTGGCGGTCATCGGCGTGGTGCCCACGCTGCTCATCACCGGCACCACCTTGAACATGCAAAGCCTCATGGGTGTGATCATGCTCATTGGCATCGTGGTGAATAATGCCATCGTGCTGGTGGACTACATTAACCTGCTGCGACGCACCGAAGGTCTCTCCCCCGAAGAAGCCGTCAAACGAGCCTGTCGTCGTCGCCTGCGTCCGATTCTAATGACCACGTTGACAACCGTTCTGGGATTGTTGCCCCTTTCCCTCGGCATCGGCGCGGGAGCCGAAATGCAAGCCGCCCTCGCTCGGGTGGTGCTCGGCGGTCTGACGGCTTCGACTCTGGTCACCCTCGTTTTCATTCCTGCGCTTTATCTCGGAGCCCACGATCTGCTCGATCGCGGGAAGCGTAGATTCGCCACCTAGGTTCTCCTCCTCCCCCGGCCAGGTGCATCGCCCCGCACAATGCGCCTTGTGCGACAGGCGTGCATCTGCGAAAAAACCTGCGCTCCTGTGAACCTGCTCGATCGTTACATCTTCAAAAGCGTGCTCGGCTCCTGCCTCGCGGCCGTTGGTCTCTTCGGCTTCGTGCTGATGCTGGGCAATGCGATCCGCGATCTGCTTTCCTTCGTGCTGGCGGGACAATTACCCCTCACGACCTTCGGCGAACTTTTATTGCTGTTGGTTCCGTTCGTGGTCTCCTACGCCTTGCCGATGGGCATGCTGACCGGCGTATTGTTGACCCTGGGTCGACTCTCGGCCGACAGCGAAATCACGGCCATGCGAGCGGCCGGCATCAGCGTTGCTCGCATCGCACGACCTGTCCTCATCCTGGGGGTTTTGGGTATGGCCACGGGGCTTTACGTGAATTTCGAGGCCATGCCCCGGGCCCGCCTGCAATACCAACGCGAACTCGCCAATGCCGTGCGCGTCAACCCGCTGCGTTTCATGGTGCCGCGCACCTTCATCCGTGATTTCCCCGGTTTCGTGATTTATGTCGGCGAGAAACAGGGACCGGTATTGTCGGACTTTTGGCTTTGGGAACTCGACGACCAACAACGCGTTGAGCGGCTGGTGCGGGCCGAGAGCGGGCGCTTTGACTATGACGAGGATAACAACGATTTACTACTCACCCTGCTCATGGCCCAAGTCGAAGCCCGCGATCGGGTGGACCCCGAGGACTTTGCCAATGCACCGCTGGTCGGCACTTTTGATAAAACCGAGCAAGTGCGCCTGTCCCTCGACAATCTCTTTGGTCGCAACACTGTGCGGCAAAAACTCAAATGGATGACCTACAGTCAACTCCAGCAGGAATCGGCCCGGCTGGCCGCGCTGGAGGTACCACCTGAGCAAGCCCGTGAACATGCCCGTGAGCAGATGAAAGTGAAACTCACCGTGCAGGAAAAACTGCAAAATGCCTTGGCGATGTTGTCCTTCGCCCTGATCGGTGTGCCACTCGGGATCAAAGTTTCCCGCCGCGAAACTTCAGCGAATCTCGGTGTCGCCGTCGCTATGGCTCTCGGTTTTTATTTTCTAACCGTGATGGTCAACTGGCTCGACCGGCATCCGGAATACCGACCCGATCTATTGTTCTGGCTGCCCAATCTGGTTTTCCTCGGGATCGGACTCTGGTTGTTCAGCCGCATCCACAAAAGATAAGTCCTCGGAATTGACCACGGAGACGCCAAGGCGCAGAGACAGCCCTCTTATTTCAACGTCCAATATATTTTTGCCTTTGTCATCGCGAGGTGCGCGTAGTGCACCGTGGCGATCCATGAATAGGAAAGCGTGACCCAGTGGTAATCGTGGATGGCCACGTCGCTCCACTCCTCGCCATGACAAGAGGTGACGATGCTTCGCTCAACCCCCCGCTAGCCAATGTGGCTTGGTTTGCTCTTTCGACCAGCTGCTAGCCGTCGAGACCGCCAATAAATGCCCGACTCAGTAAATCAAATCCGGGTCTATCCGTGAAATCCGTAAGGGATCGAGGTTTGGGCAAACCCATTACTCCGGCTGCCGATGCACCCGAAAGACCCGGCGCCAGAGCAGAAAGCCGATCCAAGCCAGCAGCATTGTGATAACGGTGTGGCCCAGGTAGTGGGATCCCTTCATCATTTGATAGAGACCCATCGCCCAACCGAAGCTCATGCCCAATGTCAGCCCGAGTCGCTGTCCGCGCCGACTCAGGGCCAGCCCCATCAGGGCGACCAATGCAAAACCACCGCTCGCATGTCCCGCCGGAAAACAACGTCCCCGACGCTCCGGAATGTCATTTTCCGGATAACTTTCCACCACCCGCACGTACGGCATTTCACCTCCATACCGGCGGATGTCTGATGGGCAAAAAATATTTGTCGAGGCCTTCATCTGTCCGATCACCGCCGGCACGGTGCCAATGGTAAGAAATGCGATCCATAGATGCTTCCGGCCGATCTTCGCCAAGGGCAACCGTGGTCGCCATTTTTGCGGCATTGCGGCCAGTGCGAGGATGCCGAGTCCGGCCAGGATGATCAAAATTTTCGGGCCGTCGTAGAACCAGAACCGCGGTCCTCCCGCTTTGCCGTCCACGATCCATTGCTGAGTGTCGTTCTGATAAAACTGATCCTGCACCCACAAATCCACACCCGTGTATTCGAAGATCACAAAGAACAATGCCAGCAAACCGACCGCCGGCCAAAGCGTGCCATCAATGCGCCAAGGAGAAGGAGTTTTGGAAGGTATATTCATGCCAAAATGAAGAGGTAAAGAGACAGGGGAAAGAACGTCACGGCCACAACCAAATGTGGCTCTATCCCCTCGACTTATTCTGTCTCCACCGGCATGTTCCCCTGAGTGGCTGCTCCAAATTAGGCGCAATATTCGCCACCGCAAACGGGTAGAATAAATCATACTGTCGAGCAAACGGCTTCTCATGAAAATTCCCATTCTGGCCACCTTGTTCTTAGGTTTCGCGGCACAATCATTAATCGCGGCTCCTCATATTAACATCGGAGACGTAAAACTGGAGCGAGCTCATGCCCTCACGGATGGCGAGGACCAGCTGCGCCAGTATCTCCCCCACGGAGAAACACTTGATCACTGGAATCGGCTGGCTTCAGTGCAGATCCTGAAAAAACAGAAGAATTCTAAAAAATATCTTACCCGGTTGGCAGAAGAGATGCAGCAGAGCAACCCCATGGTGAAAACCCGTTTCTTTCAGAATGCCGACCAGCAGACGGTGTTGGATTCCATCACCTTCGCTCCTTCCGATTCGCCGGTCAAATACGCCGAATGGAGTCTGCAGCGGGCCCATTACGTGAAGGGCCAGGGGCTGGTCGTTTTCAAATATGCCTTGCGCCTCTACCGACTGAACAAAGAAAGCAGCAATGTGATCTTAACCGAACGTAACAACATATTGGTCCCTTTTGTGGAGGCGACTTTCGACGAGCAGGAGTCTTTTATAAAACCCCGGGAAGATCTGCAATCGAACATCGAATTGGTTGCCCGTGAAGGCTGGGAAAATCCGACCGATGTGGTGGATTGAAATTTGAGTTGAGTACCCCGCGCGATTTAGACGTTGCCGGAGCGACGGCCTTTTTCGCTCCGACGCTACTTCGCTTCCTTCGGGAATTTACTCCGCCACCAATCCTTGAAGTTGAAGCTTACGCGCAGCTTGCCGCTGAGACCGTAATCATAGCCATCGTTGCCGTGGCTCACCCGCGTGCTCACACCCAGAAACCAATCTCCCTTGGCCTTGAAGGTGTATTTCTTGGGCAGTTTCCAAATCACGCCCGGCCGAATGGAAACCAGATCGCGATCCAGCGTGCCTGTAATCCGGGTGGTCGCATAGGAAAGCTCCAAAGTATAACTGTGATTCGTCCGCTGCCAGACCACGCCACCCGTTACGTTGACGGAGTCGTCACCCAAATCGTTTTTTTCCAGCGAAACCGGTCGACCTGTCCTGGCCACATCGTCAGCCCCGACGCTCCAAAAGATTCGCCAATCGGGCATTGATTCGAGCTCCCGCGAAAACGAAGTGTAATACGAAAAATGCCGCAGGCCATCGCTGACATCAGCCGGTGGATTGCTCACGGGGGTCCGATAATCAATCCCCACGCCCATATCCCAGTGCGACCACAGGCGATGACCGATGCGATACTTGGTGCTTAGATTCACACTGGAAAATCCGTTTTTCTCGAACCACTTTTCATCACCAAATCCGTGGGAAAAATACCCTTCCACGCCACTGGTGACCTCCCATTGCTCGCTGATGCCATAGCGCAGACTCAACGGCACACGGAGATAATCCTTGCGATGAAAATCTCCAAAGTGCGGACGAAATAATAGCTTTAATCGGTGCTTCTTTTCGGTCCCGGGCAAGGCACTGCCAAACACTCCATCGATCCTCATATCACCATCGGATACCTTGGTCTCCTCTTCTACCCCTTGCGCCTGCAATTCCGGGGTGGCCCATGCGAGCAAAACAATCAGTAGATACCGTCCGAATGGCTTCAAGGTGTTCAACGTCATGGATCAGGGGCTTGGAGATTTATCGTGGTAAAGCTTGATTTCTTCCGGCGTCAGTTTGCGGAAGGTGTCCTGCGCATACATGGCTGAGGCGGTTTGATAATAGGCAATAGCTTCCTCGCGAAAAGCTTCATCTACCTCGGCGAAAGGAGTGAGCGCGAAAGTTTCAGGATCGAAGTCGAACTGACCCACCTGACGAACGGGTTTCAGGATCGTCATTTGCTGATCCCGATACAGGCCAAGTTTTTGGTAATTACCCACAAAGGCCCGCGGCCGGCCTTTCGTCTTCATGACATCCCAACCATAAAACCGACTCGCATAGCTCCAATTAAGCAGACCCAACAAGGTCGGCGCATAATCAATCTGACTCATGAGGGTTTTCACCCGGCCCGGTTTGATCTGACCACCCGGGGCGAAAATCAGCAACGGGATGTGATAATTTTGCACCGGTAGTTCGCTCTTGCCGGCCACCGAGGCGCAATGATCGGAAACGATCACGAAAATCGTGTTCTTATACCAAGGCTTCTTCGACGCATCTTCCAGAAACTTGTGGATCGCATAATCCGTGTATTTTACCCCGCCATCCCGACCCGATATTTTAGATGGTAGATCGATACGACCCTCAGGATACGTGAATGGACGATGATTCGAAGTCGTCATCACGAAGTAGTGAAAAGGCTTTCCGGCAGCCGCTCCGGCATCGGCTTCACGCAGGGTCCAATTGAACAGGTCCTCGTCACAAGCGCCCCAGGCATTCGCAAATGTGATGTCTGCTTTTTCCACACTGGCACGATCCACCACGCGGTAACCGTTGTTACCGAAAAACTCATTCATGTTATCGAAGTAGCCGTAACCACTGTAGATGAACGCCGTATCGTAACCTTCGCTGCGAAACACGCTGCCCAACGAAAACAAACCTCCATTGCGCGGGCGCTTTACGATTGAGCGTCCGGGGGTCGGTGGTAGCCCCAGGGTCATTGCTTCCATGCCGCGCACGGTGCGAGTGCCCGTCGCGTAGTAACTGTCGAAGACCAAACTCTTTTCCACCAATGCATCGAGATGTGGAGTGATACTGGAGCCGGGATTATAGGTCCCCATGAAACTGGCACTCAGGCTTTCGACCGTGATCTGGATCACATTGGGTTTGATCGCCATGCCGTCGTTTCTGATATAGCGGAGCGTGTCGTGCGGATTGTCGCCCAGGAGCACAGATCCGTCGGCGACGAGTTCGGTGCGCAGCCGCACAAAGGCCTCATCCAACGGTATCTCCGGGTAAAAGGTTTTGTAGTCCAGCTCGTTGTGGCGGAACGCTGCGACAAAAGACCAGGGGCCGTTTTTTGCGAGCTCGCGGTTGTAGTCATTACGGAATTCCGGGAGCTGCCGGGCATCGATCAGCAGACCGAAAACCAGCGGCACCAAAAACCAGCCGAGGCCGGTCAACAGACGACGCTTCATCGGCACCCGGGGTGCCCCCATCCAAAGTGATATCAAACCGGTGCGGGCCACCAGTGCATAGACCAGCACAGTCCCCAATCCAATCCCGCCAAATATCACCGGCATGTTATAGGATTCGCGAATATTGGCGATGACCTCGGTCGTGTAGACGAGGTAATCCACCGCGATAAAGTTGAAGCGCACGGAGAACTCGTCCCAAAACGTCCATTCCGACACGGAGGTGAAAAGCAGATTGGCGATGACACCCAGACCTGCCAAATGGGTCAGCCCCCTCGCCCATCGCCACTCGAACCATCTGGCCGGAAGCAAAGTCAAAACCAGAGTGATCGGCAGTGACCACAGGCCTGCGGTGGCCACATCGAAGACAAAGCCCCAGAGAAAAGAAGCCAGCAGACTGGCATCCCACCCCACCTCTCCGGCTGATTTCAGCAGCAGTGCAATGCGCACGAGTGTCGAGATACCGACAAACAAGGCTAAGAATAAAACGGTGCCGCCGTGGCGTGAAGCTACGATGCGCTGCAGGGAAGGAGGAAGATTCATCAAGTGAGGGTCGGTGAGGGGATCAGGATGATCCTACACCAGGGGCAGTGGTTGTGCCAACGATGCAAACACTTCCCCGCACCCCGGGGCGAGGTTTTTTGGCGTGCGCCGGGGGGCAGATCGTGTGCTACTGACGGGCAATGCCTGCCAAACCGTTTACCTTCATCTGCGGCGCCGACGATTTTCTCGTCGATCGCTTGGGCAAGGAACGGTATGCCGCCATGGCCAGCGAGGTGGAAGACGAATTCTCCCGCGAAATCCTCAGTGGTTTCGCGAACAACGTGGGTGAGGTAGAAACAGCTATCAACCGCCTACGCGACAGCGTCCAAACCATATCCATGTTTGGCGGTAAGCGGGTGGTCTGGCTGAAAGATGTAAACTTCCTTGCCGACACGGTTACCGGACGGGCTGACAGTACCCTGAAACTGGTCGACGACCTCAAGGAGTTGCTCGGCTCCATCAATCCCGACCACACCGCCGTGCTGGTAACGGCAGCGCCGATTGACCGGCGACGTTCCTTTCCCAAATGGTGCGAAAAAACCGCTGATTTCACGCTCGTGGGTGGAAGCGACGATGGCGATGCTCTGGTGGGGGTCATCCTCGCTGAAGCCAAGGCCATCGATGTAAGCATTTCACCCGATGCCACCCGCCTGCTATTGGCCAAAATCGGCGCAAACACCCGCTTGATCGTCGAGGAGGTGCGTAAGTTATCCACCTATATCGAGGAAGGGGCTACCATCGAAGAAGATCATGTCGCAGAACTCACCCCCAATGTAGCCGAGGGGGATTTCTTCGAATCCGCCGAAGCCTTTTTCAGCGGCGACCTCAAATGGACCCTCGCCGCCCTGGAACGGCATTTCTTTGCCGGGGGTGATGCCCGACCGATCATCAGCGCAATGCAGAATCGTAACCGCATCCTCATCCAAGTGCGGGCCCTGATCGACACCGGGGAGGCTCAGATGGGTAACCGCGGGCTCGAAGGCCTGAAGCAGGCTGCCCCCAACTATGCGGATAAATTTGGCGAGGCGGTCTCCGAAAAAAGCGCCTACAATCTTTTCACCCAAAACGCGTGGTATGTCGGTAAACTCGCCTCCAGTGGTCGCTTGCCGAAACTCCGGCGCCTGATCGACAACCAGCAGGAATTCATTTCCGCCTTTGAGGAAATCATCCGCCGCCCTCGTGAGCAGGAGGAAGTCCTCCGCGAAATGACCACCCGGTGCTTGTCGGCGTGACCATGCCGGGCGAAAAGGTCATCTTATGAAGTTCACTGGTTGCTGAGGTGACTTCACCCTCACGAGCGCTACCGGCTTCTGCTAATACTTCTGCTCGCTCCTTTGAGCAGCCTCAATGTCACTTATTAAGTGACATTCAGTGTTTCCGCGGGATCCGATCAAACCGTTCGTTTCGCTTCTCACCCTTTGCCATTGGCAAGTGCGTGCGCACCCACTTAGCTGAATGCTTCCTGTGAACGAATCATCTCCCATCACCAACGTCCTCGCTGAACGCTACGCCTCACCGGCTATCAAGGATATCTGGTCCCAAAGCGGCCGGGTTGCCCTCGAACGTGATTTCTGGATCGCAGTCATGAAGGCCCAACGCGATCTCGGCGTGGCGATTCCGACCGAAGCCATCAAGGACTACGAGAAGGTGAAGGCCCAGATCGACCTCGCGTCCATTGATCAGCGCGAACGCATCACACTGCACGACGTAAAAGCCCGTATCGAAGAATTCTCCGATCTGGCCAACCGCCAGTTTATCCACCTCGGGCTTACCAGCCGCGACCTCACGGAAAACGTCGAGCAATTGCAGATATTGCGCTCGCTCAAAGTGGTACAGTTCAAGTCCGCCGCCGCCCTGTTGGCCATCGCGCAACAGGCTGAAGCTCACCGCGACGTCATGTTGACTGGTCGTACGCATAATGTGCCGGCCCAACCCACCACTCTCGGCAAACGTCTGGCGATGTTCGGGCAGGAATTGCAACTCGGATTCGCTCGTCTCAGCGGGTTGATCGAGCGCTATCCCGTGCGCGGGCTCAAAGGTGCCGTTGGCACCCAATTGGACCAATTGACCCTTCTGGGTGGTGACACGGGTAAAGTCGACCAACTCGAACGGCGAGTGCTCAAACATCTTGGGTTTCGCGCTTCATTGAGTGCCGTCGGCCAGGTTTATCCCCGCAGCCTCGATTTTGAGACGGTCACGGTCCTGCATCAAATCGCCGCCGCTGCCGCCAGTTTTTCCACCACCATTCGGCTGATGGCGGGTCAGGGTCTGCTCACCGAAGGTTTCCAAAAAGGTCAGGTCGGTTCTTCCGCCATGCCGCACAAGATGAATGCCCGCAACAGCGAGCGCATCTGTGGTTTCGCCACAATTATAAGTGGCTATGTGACCATGACCGGTGCCCTCGCCGGCCATCAATGGAACGAAGGAGATGTCTCCTGCTCCGTCGTGCGCCGGGTGGCCCTGCCCGATGCCTTTTTTGCCATCGACGGTCTCTTGGAGACCTGGCTCACCGTGCTGAAACAGATGAACGTCTTTCCTGCCGCCATCGCCGCGGAAAATGATCGCAACCTGCCCTTCCTCGCCACGACCACGATTTTGATGGAAGCCGTCAAAGCCGGGGCTGGCCGCGAAACCGCCCACGAAGCCATCAAGGAACACGCCCTCGCCGCGGCCAAGGACCTGCGCACCGGCGGGGAAGCCGATCTCGTCAACCGGCTCGCCGGGGACAAACGCGTCGGCCTCGGAATCCGTACGCTGAAACGCATTTTGGCCGAAAATCACCGCTTCGTCGGGGGTGCTCCCCACCAAGTCGATGCCTTTGCCGCCGAAGTGAAGCCCCTCGCCAAGCGTCACAAGGGTGCAGCCGACTACCAGCCGGGCAAGCTGCTCTAGGTTATTCCAAGCAGTTGCCGCGGAAAAGGACGCCTGTTTTCAGGCGTGTTTAGCCTTGTTTGAAAATTGAGTTTGCCACCTTTGGTCGCGCTGCACCACTTTCTCCCCTCACGTTCTCTTCAATCCTTTTTATCATCTCTCATGGCTGAACTCGTAGGAAATGTCTTGGTGGGCCAATCCGGCGGCCCCACTTCTGTTATTAACGCCAGTGTGGCAGGCCTCGTTGCGGAAGCTCTGAATCACGAATGCATTGAGGAAATTTATGGCACGCTGAATGGTGTTTTGGGTCTCCTGAATGAGGATTTTATCGATCTGGCTTCCGAGTCGCAGCAGCAGATCCGTGCGCTCAAGTATTCGCCCGGCGCCGCCCTTGGCACCTGCCGCTACAAGCTGAAAAAACAGCAGGATTTCGAGCGCGTGCTCGAAGTTTTCAAGGCCCACAACATCCGTTACTTCTTCTATATCGGCGGCAACGACTCTCAGGATACCGCGGATAAGATATCGAAACTCGCCAAGGAGCAGGAATATGAGCTCCGGGTCATCGGCGTGCCGAAGACCATCGATAACGATCTCGCCGTCACCGACCACTGCCCCGGCTACGGTAGTGCCATCAAGTATCTTGCCACCACGGTGCGCGAAGTCGCTTGTGACAGCGAATCCATGGGCCAGGGCGATCTCGTCTCTATTATTGAGGTCATGGGCCGTTCCGCCGGCTGGATTGCCGCTGGTGCTGCCCTCGCCAAGCGCCGGGACCACCCGCACGACCCGCCACACTTGATCCTCCTCCCCGAAGTTCGCTTCAACCAAGCGAAAGTCCTCGAGGATATCCGCCGCGTGCTGAAGCGCGAAAAATTCTGCTCCATCGTGATCGCCGAAGGTCTCGTGGATGACGACGGCAACTATGTCGCCGCCAACGCCCAGACCGACGCCTTTGGTCACGCCCAACTTGGCGGTGCCGGTGATGCCCTCGCGGAAATCATCGAAGCCAACGTACCTGGGGTAAAAGTTCGCGTTGCCAAGCCCGGCCTCATGCAACGCGCCGCCGCTCACTCCGCATCCCAAACCGACGCGGATGAAGCCTACCTCGCCGGTCAGGCCGCGGTCCGTGCTGCGGTCGATGGCGAATCCGACAAGATGATCACGCTGCTGCGTGGTGATGCTGAAACCTACAGTTGCGAAACCGGTCTCGCACCATTGAGCGAAATCGCCAATGGCGTGAAAAAACTTCCTCCCGATTGGATCAACGAAGACGGCGTCAGCATGAACTTCCAGTTCCTCCGTTACGCCCAGCCGCTCATTCAGGGTGAAGTCGAGATTCCACACGACAACGGGATTCCCGTTTATGCCCGCCTCGACAAGGTTCGCGTCGACAAGACGCTCGCCCCTTACGAGTCGAGCTGAGGTTCAAGTCCAAGTAATTTGTCAAAAGGCCGGTCGTTTGCGACCGGCCTTTTTGTTGCCCGGCCAAGGATCAAACCTCCACCGGCACAACCGCGTTGTCTTCGATGACACCCTTGGTGCGGGGGAACAGTCGGATCGCTTCAATCACCATCCATGCTTCCAGCACCAGGGTGATCACCGCGATACCGACGAGCAGCCAATTTTCCTGCATCAGCCAACTCTTCTCCCCGGCAAAGGCCTGCAACATCATCGCCCAAGCGGGAAGGATCAGCATAAGAATCATCGGCGCGACCAGGAACCAGATGGGCAAACTGCGACGCCAGAGATAAAAGGCAATCACCAGAAAGGAGACCCCACCAAGCAATTGATTCGTCGCTCCAAAGATCGGCCACAGAATCATGCCCCCTTTACCGGCATTAGCCAGGGACCACGCCTGCCCTGCTGGAGGCACCGCGGCCATCAACAACGCGGTGCCCACGGCGAAGATGGTCGCACCGTGCTTGCCTTGAAACCAACCCAACCAGCTGTGTCCATCGGCAGATTTGGGTGCAATCGCAGTCGCCAACTCCTGCACAATGTAACGTTGCAAGCGGCACGCTGTATCGAGGGTCGTCCCGGCAAAAGAAGCCACAAACACCCCCATCAACGCCACCGCCACACCGGCAGGGACGCCAAGAGCTTTAACGAAATTAGCTGAGCCTGTTACAAAAGCTCCCACCTTGCTGCCCAAGGTCGAACTGGTGCTCCAATCGCTGTAATGGTTCATCCAGGCCTCATGGCCGAGGAGCATGGTCCCATCACCGCCCATCGAACCGAGACCCACACCGGCCGCGCAGGCCAGTATGACGAGCGTGGCCAGGAATCCTTCAGTCAACATGGCACCATAGCCAATCGAACGCGCATCCGGTTCCGTCTTGAGCTGTTTGCTCGTCGTACCCGAAGAAACCAAACAGTGAAAGCCGCTGATCGCGCCACAGGCGATGGTGATAAAGAGAAACGGGAAAATCGCCGGGGCACCAATGGGATTCGGGTTGATCGCCGGGGCCGCCAATTCCAAGGCGGGCCGGATTCCACCGTCGACGACGGGAGCGCCGCCAAAAAGCGCCGCGACCAACACGCCAACCACGATCAGACCGAGCACCGAGATCAATTGCAGCGCATTGATGTAGTCCCGCGGTTGCAGTAACGCCCAGACCGGGATGACCGAAGCTACGTAGGAATAGAGCAGTAGAAAAATCACCCAGTTAAACGACGACCATGAAGCCAAAGTCATGTTGATCGTGTGAAGAAAACCCGTGTCCCCATAGATCACCGAAAGATACATCACGACCAACGCGATGATTGAAGGTAGTTTCAGGCTGAGACCACGACGGTTGAGCCAATAACCGATAAATACCGCCAGCGGTATTTGAATCAAACAAGGCACAATCGCACTCGGAAACATCCGAAATACCGCTGCGATCACCAAGCCAAAGATCGCCAGCACGATCGCCAACGCCAAAAAGAGGATGCAGAGGAATACCACCCGCACGCGACGGTTGAGCACGCGGCCCGCGATATCACCGACCGTCTGCCCATTGTTGCGCAGTGAGACCACCAACGCACCAAAGTCGTGCACGGCCCCGATAAAGATCGAACCAAAGATCACCCACAGCAGCGCCGGTAACCAACCCCACAGAATCGCTATCGCCGGCCCCACAATCGGTCCCGTGCCCGCAATCGACGCGAAATGATGTCCAAAAACAATTCCTTTTGCAGTCGGCACGTAGTCCACCCCGTCCTTCAGCTTTTCCGACGGACACAAATGCTTGGCCGAGAGTTTGAATATCTTACCACCGAGCCATCGGCCGTAGGTGTGATAGGCGACGATGAAACCAAGGCCAGCTAGCAGTGCAATCAGGAGGGTTTGCATAAGACGTATATGGGGGATTCAGAAAACCAGAAAGGCGGTCACTTTCTAGGTATCACCAAACAAACTGCAACCCCGGATAGAACCGGGCACCTTTATGACACGCCGACCATTTCTCTGACACCAAATAGTCCATTATTTCGAAACGATACTTCCCAAACGCGTGCCACGCTGCTACTCACCCAACACCATGATCAAACTTGGCGTCATCGGTCTAGGCAATCGCATCAGCGGGATGGTTAAAAACATGGTCGAGCACGATACCGAGTTTCACGTCACCGACGTGCTGGACCCCGATGAGCCGGGAGCTCGCACTCGCCTGCCGGAGGCCGATCGCTCCACTGCCCGATTTCACACTTCTCTGTCTGCCCTGCTTCGGCGCGGACGACCAGATGCCCTGCTTATCGGCACCCGTTGTGATCTGCATGCGCGATATGCCGCGGCTGCAGCCACGGCCGGACTCCCGCTCTTTCTCGAAAAACCCATCGCCATTTCACTCCGCCAAGCCCGGAGCATCGAACGGGCGTGGCGCGACGCCAAAACGGAAGTGGTGGTTAGCTTTCCCCTGCGGGTGAGCCAGCTGTGTATGGAGGCCAAGCGCCGCCTCGACGCGGGAACCATCGGTCGGGTCGAGCATCTTCTCGCCGCGAATTATGTGCCCTACGGCAATGTATATTTTGACCGGTGGTATCGCGACTACCGGATCACGGGGGGACTGTTTCTGCAAAAAGCGACGCACGATTTTGACTATCTCGCTTTTCTCGCCGGAGCCCCCATCACCCGGGTCGCCGCGATGAAAGCCTGCGGACGCGTGCACCGGGACAAGACCTTGGAACCACCCGGCGGCGATCCTTCCGCGGCATACTATCCGCACATCGGCACGCCGGAAACAGGGATGAACGAAGACGCCTCCAGCGCTCTGCTCGAATTCGCCAACGGTGCGCAGGGGGTTTACACGCAAGTTTTCTATACCCGTAATTCTGCCGGCACACGTGGCGCCACCATATCCGGCCTGAAGGGGACACTGCGTTTCGACTGGTATGCCAATGATCTGCGCGTGGTGTCGCATGCTCCCGATACCGAACCAGATACCTACAACCCACCCGAAGGGCTGTCTCATTTCGGCGGCGATGCCGTTCTCGTCTCCAACTTTTGCGACGTGGTGCGTGGGCGGGCCCGATCGAACACGCCGCTACGTGCTGGTCTGCAAAGCGTCTACGCCTGCCTCGCTGCCCGTCGCAGCGCCGAGACCGGCCGATTCGTCGGCGTTCAACAGGTCACTGACCTTTAATCTGAAAATCACTCGGGGTAACAAGCGGGGATGTGAAGCCACAAAAATGTAGCCGGCCGAAATTAAAACAAGTAGGGTAGAACCGGTCATGATCCTATTCGTAACTTACAGTCTCATTGGTATCGGAGCCTTGGTTATGCTGCTGTCCATCTTTGAGACGCGCAAGATCCTGCGCGTGCTCTCGGGTAACAAATATCGCCCGACTTGGGAGGTGCTACGCATCCTGATGAGCTTTTTTCTCGCCGGGTATATTGGCGTGGCTGCACTGATTGCGGGCGGGCGTGAATCATGGATGGTGTATTTGACCGGGGCCATCTTTCTATTCGGTGCACTGTTCGTCTACGTGGTGGTTCGCACCGGATTTTTGAGCATCAATGAATTGCTCAAAACGCAAAACTCAGAGCAGGAAGCCCGTCGAGCTCAGGCCATTGCCGAGGATGCCGCTCGGGCCAAGAGTGAATTTCTCGCCAATATGAGCCACGAAATCCGCACACCGATGAACGGAGTCATCGGCATGACCGGCCTGCTACTTGATACCAAACTGGATCCGGAGCAGAAGCAATTTGCCGAATCAGTACTCAATTCCGCGGAAAATCTATTGACCGTCATCAACGACATTCTGGATTTCTCCAAAATCGAAGCCGGCAAACTTGCTTTCGAAATGCTGGATTTCGATCTGGTGGAAACCATCGAGGGCACCATGGACATGCTCGCAGAACGGGCGCAGGGAAAAAATATCGAATTAATCAACGGTTTTGAGCTCAATGTGCCCACCAGACTGCGGGGCGACCCGGGCCGATTGCGTCAGGTGTTGGCCAATCTGCTGAGCAATGCGATTAAGTTCACGGATCGGGGTGAAGTTGTGATCAGAATCCTGAGGGAGAACGAAACTGAGACCCATGCCGTGCTGCGGTTCAATGTGATCGATACCGGCATTGGTATCCCCCCTGCGGCGCAAAGCAGGTTGTTTCAGTCCTTCACTCAGGCCGACAGTTCGACCACCAGGAAATACGGCGGCACCGGGCTGGGCCTCGCGATTTCCAAACAGCTCGCTGAATTGATGCAGGGTCAAATCGGCTTGGAGAGCGAAGAAGGCAAAGGCACCACTTTTTGGTTCACTGCCCAGTTTGAAAAGCAAACCGGTGCCCCCAAGCCCCCCCGCAAGACCGTCGTCGATTTGGCCAAGCTCAAAGTGTTGGTCGTCGATGACAACGACACCAACCGCCAGATTCTACAGCACCAGATCTTTGCGTGGAAAATGCAAAAAGGCAGCGCAGCCGATGGTCACGAAGCCCTTAAGGTACTACGCAAGGCAGCCGCGGACGGCGAACCCTACTCCCTCGCCCTGCTGGACATGCAAATGCCGGAAATGGACGGCATGATGCTCGCCAAAGCCATCAAGGCCGATCCCGCCATTGCCCAGACCAAGTTGATCATGCTGACCTCCCTGGGTAATCGGTTCACCCCCGAAGAACTGGCCGAAGTCGGTCTCGATGCTTATCTGGTCAAACCCGTCAAACAAGCCCGACTGCTCGACTGCCTCATCGATGTCTTCAGCGACGACACCGCCGATGCTGAGCCCAGCAATCCAGAGGAGTCTCCGGCAGAGCCAAAGCCTGAGCCCAAACAGTTCCCCAAGTTGCACGTTCTCGTGGCAGATGACAATGCAGTGAACCAGAAAATCGCCGCGGCCCAGCTGAAGAAACTGGGCTGTTTAGTCGATGTCGTGGGTAACGGTCTGGAAGTGCTGGAAGCACTCCCCCGCGGCAAATACGAGCTGGTCTTCATGGACTGTCAAATGCCAGAGATGGACGGTTATGAGGCGACGAGGACAATCCGGAATAAAGAGATTGATCCGCAAGGTCCGGTGCGATGGAGGTCGCCGGTTCACATTATCGCGATGACCGCCAGCGCCATGCAGGGCGATCGGGAAAAATGCTTGGATGCCGGCATGAATGATTACCTCAGCAAACCCATGCGCGTGCCGGAACTGGTCGCCGCCCTGGAACGTTACCTGCAAGTGCGCGGAGCCACTCCTCCACCGCAATAATATTCCACGACACGGTGGTTTCTGACAGGCATTGTGCCTTTGCTCGAATATCGGTAACCCCCAGCGCTCAATGTCACCTCATTCATATTTAACGGACATAGCCATCATCGGTGGCGGCGTGGGTGGCTGCGCCGCAGCCTTGTCTGCCCTGGAAGCAGGTGCGCAGGTAATTCTCACGGAAGAGACCTTCTGGATCGGGGGTCAGCTCACATCCCAAGCCGTCCCGCCCGACGAACATGGTTGGATCGAACGCTTTGGTCGCACCGAGAGCTACGCCCGCTTCCGCGAAGCCGTGCGCGAGTATTATCGAAACCACTACCCGCTGCGGGCGGAGTTTCGCGACGACCCCAAACTCAACCCCGGCAACGGCTGGGTCTCCCCTCTTTGTCACGAACCCAAGGTCGCGCTCGCGGTGCTCGAGGCGATGCTTGCACCCTATCGCACAAGTGAACAACTGCGCGTCCTACTCGCATTCACGCCGACTGCCACGGAATCAGCCGGCGACGATACTTTGTCCGCGGTGCAACTCTCCCATCGCGACGGTCATGCCATTCGGATCGAGGCTCCGATGTTTATCGATGCCACCGAACTGGGCGACCTCATCAAATTGAGCGGCGCCGAATCCATCACCGGACGGGAATCACGCGACCAATCCGGCGAACCCAGTGCGCCAACCGAAGCCCAAACGGAAAACAATCAAGCCTTCTCCTGGTGCTTCGCGCTCGAGCACCTCGAGCACACCAATCAAATCGAAGACCCGCCCCGCGACTATGATCATTGGCGCGCCTATGTGCCGAAGCTCACTCCGCAGTGGCCCGGCGAGTGGTTGGGCTGGAGTGGACTCAATCCACGCACGATGGAGCCGATGCACTACAAATTCGCCCCTCATCAGGAGAAACTGGGCTTGTTCTCCGGCCTCTGGACTTTTCGCCGCATCATCGACCGAGATCTCTTCGAACCCGGTGCTTATGCCAGTGATCTCGTGATGGTGAACTGGCCGATGATCGACTACCTTGATGGGGATCTACTCTCCGCCGACGCAGCGCAACGAGCCAAACTCCATGACGGCGCGAAGCAGCTCAGTCTCTCGGTGTTGCACTGGTTGCAAACTGAAGCACCACGACCCGATGGTGGCACCGGTTGGCCCGGGCTACGGTTGCGGCCCGATATCATGGGCACTGATGACGGCCTCGCGATGGCGCCCTATATCCGCGAATCACGCCGCATTCAAGCCCTGACCACCATTCGCGAACAGGATGTCTCGGCCGAACTTCTACCTGATGGTGCTGACCGAGCCCGGGAATTTAGTGACAGCGTGGGTATCGGTTATTATCGCATCGACCTGCACCCCTCAACCGGGGGCGACAACTACATCGATGTGCCTTCACTCCCATTTCAGATCCCGCTCGGTGCACTCATTCCCGTGCGAATGAAAAACCTCCTGCCTGCGTGCAAAAACATCGGCACCACCCACATCACCAACGGTTGCTATCGACTCCACCCCGTCGAGTGGAACATCGGAGAATCTGTCGGCGCATTGGCCGTGCACTGCTTGCGCGAAAAACTCACCCCCCACCAAGTGCACCGTGACTCTGAGTTGCTCACCCGTTTTCAAGCCCTCCTCAAGGATCGCGGCGTAGAGCTGGAATGGCCCGCCGGACTCGTTCTCACCGAAGGTGATCCCCACGCCCACGTGATGCATCTGGATTGAACCCCAAACAGAACCCGTAGAGCCGATGCATCTGACGCGTGGCAGAGTCCGTTACCCCTAACGGACCCTTTAGATTAATCTCACGCGACTGCAGTTTCTGCACGCAATACACCTACGGGTGCTGGGGCCATTCTTTCGGCCGCGAGTCCTGCCAGCGCCAGAGATAATAACACGCAAGGGTAATCACCATAATCACGATCAAGACATCAAAAGCGGAAAGTGGCATGGTCACGCCGAACAAGATGGTAAGAAAATACACCAGCGCAGTAAACAGAGTGCCCGAGAGCAGGCCCATCTTGGTCGCCCTGAGTTTGAGTTGATCCACTCTCTCATCGTTGATGCGCTCACGTGCGCAATAGATCATGACGAGTGCACTGCCAATCATCACTGAAGCGATGGACCAGTTGCTACGGTCGTCTAATAATGGACCGAGACCAAACATGATCAAAGCCAAGAACAGTTGCAGCAGGGCAACGCCCCTCAAGAGTTTGTTTGCGCGGGTCGTGGATTGCTTCTGCTTCATGTTTGCAGACTTTGTCCTATTTATCTTCAGGCGTAAAGATTTCCTCCAATGGTTTTCCAAAGAGCTGCCCAATCTTGAATGCCAGCGGCAGACTCGGATCATATTTCCCGGTTTCTATCGCGTTGATGGTCTGACGGGATACGCCAAGCTCTTCCGCCAAGGCTCCTTGCGACCATTGTTTCTCCGTCCGCAATTCGCGTAGATGGTTTTTCATAAGTATCGTCGGGAGGAAATAGAGACCCCGATACACCACAGGAAAAACACCGCTAGATAAGCTCCACCCATTTCCAGACCATGGGGAAACTTTTCCCAGATGAGACCGTGGGCGTTCATCACATTGATGATCGTGCTCACGACCACCGTGCCGATGGAGGCAAACAGCCAGGCTTCGAGTTGAATCCGTCTTTGGAGTTCATCCTTGCTGCGCAACAATTTCAGGCCGCTCCGCAGGTAAAGGAGACCCGGAAGCACCGGGATCAAGGTCACCACCACCTTGAGCCAAGGAGCCCAATCGGTGTTTTCCCGGACCAGATAAAGCGTCACTAGGTAAGTCACCGTAGCAACGAACAGCCACCCATTGAATTTCAGTTCCTTTCTGAAGGAGCGCCGCTCCCTGCAGGTTTCTTCCGGCTCCAGTAATTCTGTTTCTTTCATGCAACCAGATGTAAAGGTTCCTTGTCTTTTGTCAAGCTACCTTTACACATAAATCAAAATCTCTTTGGCGGGTGTGCCGCCACACCGGCTTTGAATTCATCTTCGGACCACGCCTTACCTCAATTCAACCGATAGATCCGGTTCGCGTTATTCGTGCCGATCGCGGCCTGCTCGAAGTCCTGCAATTCCGATAGCAGATCACGCGTGGTGCTCAACCAAGCGACCAGATCAGACGATACGGGCCAATCACTGCCCCAGAGAATCCGCTCAGGGAAAAAACATTCCAGGCAATGATCGAAGTAGGGCTGAACCTGAGGCGTGAGCGATTGGCTGGCATCAGACAAACTACCCAGACCGGAGAACTTGCATACCACATTGGAACGGGCCGCCATTTCGCTGATGCCGGTCTTCCACCCCTCTATCTCCCCACCCGCCACATCTGGCGCGCCAGCATGATCGAGCACAAATTGGGTCTCCGGGCACTGTTCAACCAAAGCCGCGGCCAGGGCCAATTGCTGCGGCCGGACACACAAATCAAAAGTCAGTTCCGTCTCGGCTAACCGTCGCAAATTTTCCACGAGCAGGGTAGACTGCAGCATTTCGTCCGGTTGTGCACTCAGCACCCGTCGCAGCCCGCGGATACGGGCATTGAGCGCCAGGGTTTCCAATTGTTGCGGAAACTCGGGCAACTCCGGTTGTGCGCCGGCAATGACGGCTGCAATCGGAGGTGTCCCGCGATCACGATTGGCCAAACGGGAAAAGAGCTCCGCTTCCAACTCCTTCTGTTCGGGCAGCACACTCGCCTCAATGAACAGCAGCGATCTCAGTTTCATACCCGCGGGACCATTGGCCAGCGCAGCGCGATAATCATCCAACGTGTGGTTGCCCGCCAAGGCGGCATTGCCCTCGGTCATCGCGTAGGTGAAGAGATCAGCGTGCAAAAAATGGACGTGGGTATCGATTAGATCCATGGAACCCACAGGTTGTCGAAAGACCGGGATAATTACACGGAGAATCGCTGGTTGCGTGTATCATTCATCAACCACGGATGGACCCTGATACAAACGGATATAACGGGAGCCTAATGTCACGGTACCTATGGCCTGATTGTGGGTTTCTAAGACCATCAGTGCAGAGCCATATCGCACAATTGGTTCAGAATTTCTTTCAAACTTTCAACCGCTCTGACCGCACCTCCTGGATGAGATTCGACGAATCCGTCAACCCTGCCACGAAGTCTCTCCTCATAAAGTGTCACGTAATACGTGACACTTTTATGACCGCGCATACTGCTGAGAGCCTGATTCAAATCAGGATCAAATGTGGTTAGCTGTGTCCATCCGTGGTTAAGGATACAGGCTGACTTATTCGACCTGGCCACTGCCGCAGCATAACTTGCTTAACCTAGAGATAATTCTTGGTCTTCATCTCGCGGTGGCGCGGCTGGGCGTGATTTGGGGCAGACCCATCAGAGGCCAGCGGGTAGGTGCTCTTACCCATGACTTCACCGGAGAGCTTAACTCCCGGATGATTGTTGACCAGGCGCCGCGTTGACGAGGTCCAGTCGAGCAGTTTACCCCGACCCTCCATCACAATTGTCTGGTGCACCGCATTGGAGGCGAGGTTGTTCAGCTCATCCGGGTCGCTCTCGAGATCGTAAAGCTCATCGAAATTCTTTCCGTCAAACATCGCCTCGGGATAGTGCACATAGCGCCAGCGACCCCAGCGGATCGCCTTGCTCCACGGATTCTCCGTCACGGCCACTTTCTTGCCCTCGGTCTCCACGCCGTTAAGTTGTCCCGTAATATCAGCTCCATCGGCGGTATCAAAACCCTGCACCCCACATAGCGCGGCAAGCGTCGGAGCCATATCAATGTTCTCGACGAGACCGTCGTTAACATCACCCGCATTCGTCACCCCCGGCACCCGCCAGATCATCGGTACGCGACACACCGCATCAGAGCAAATGCCCGGCGCTTTTTCCGCGATGCCATGGATGCCGTGGTAGGCCCCGTGGTCACTGCCGTAGATCACGATCGTGTCTTTCTCCAAATCCTGTTCGCGCAAAAACTTGAGCAGCCGGCCAACCACATCGTCCATCTGCGTCACACACGCGAGGGTGCCTCGCCATGCCCGGCGAGCTCCATCGTGAAACGTGTCTCCCGGCTGGGCAAACTCCCAGTCCATCTCGCGAAATGAATTCCACATCGCCTGGAAATGCGGTGGCCGACCCACCGGCTCGCGATCAATCGTGGGCGGCAATTCGACGTCATGAGGATACATGTCCCAGTATTCCTGCTGCGGGATCAAAGGATGATGGGGACGCTGCAACGCGATCTGCATGCAAAACGGTTTCGTGCGGTCTTGCTCGATAAACTCCATCGCCTTGCGTGCCGCCCATCGCTCCATCGTGTGCTCGTAAGGCAGTCTCGATGGACACGCATCAAAGGGAAGCGAGGAACCGTAAGGCTCGGCGTAATTGCGCCAACTGTCCTCTAAGTCACGCAGTCCGAGGCTCGTGAGTTCATCCAGATAGTCTGACTTTCCACGTTCTCCTTCTAGTGATTCATACGCCTCTCCAAAATAATCCACATCATCGGCGATCCAATTGCGCGGCGATTCCGGCAAATGCAATTTCCCGAAACCAGCCGTGCGATACCCCGCCGCCTTGAAATGCCGGAACATATTCGGCAACTCCGGTTTCACAGGTCCTGACAACCCGTAGTAACCGTGATTCTGGCAGTATTGCCCGCTGAGGATACTCACACGACTCGGCGTGCAGATCGGGTTCTGACAATATGCGTTGGAAAACCGCACACCCTCCGCCGCCAGTCCATCTATATGCGGTGTCTTCACGCCATATTGATCACCCGCACAGCCCATCATTCCCGCATGATGCTGGTCAGCCAGAATCATCAGCACGTTGGGGCGACTCGGAGCAGGGGTATCGGTAGCCATGGCTCAGTATTAGCCAAAATGAGTGGGGTCAGCGCAACGCTGAATCAGACCCCTTATCATCTGGTGCTCCCATCTGTGGACATAGAAGGCGTCGACATCCCTAAGTGGAAAGTCCAATTTGCATGGCATCAGTCAACCGTTCCTCCCGTGACCACCGACAACACATCTAATCCTACCATCAACGCGCTCCGCGACCTCGCCAAGCACCTCGCCGGCGAACTGCACTTCGACGCCACCATGCGGACGCTCTACGCGACCGATGCCTCGGAATATCAGGAGTTACCTGTCGCCGTCGCCTTGCCTGAAACCGAGTATGATGTGTGTGAACTCATTCGCTTTGCCAATGAACATCACCTTGGTCTGATCCCCCGCGGAGCGGGCACTTCCCTTGCCGGTCAGGTTGTCGGCCACGGCATCGTGGTCGATCTCGGGCGGCATCTGAACCGCATCCTTTCCTTCGATTCCGCCACTCGTCGGGTGCGGGTGCAAACCGGAGTCGTGCGCAACGAACTCAATCAATTTCTCCAACCGCAGGGGTTTCTGTTTGGCCCGGAAACTTCCACGGCCAATCGCGCCATGATGGGCGGCATGGTCGGTAACAATTCCTGTGGCTCCAATTCCATCGTCTACGGCAGCACCCGGGATCACCTTATCAGCACCCGGGGCTTTCTCAGCGATGGCTCCGAAGTCACCTTTGGACCGCTGACACGGGAGGAGTTTGCTGAAAAATGCACCGCGCCGGATTCCCTGGAAACCCGCATCTATGGTCTCGTGCGTGATATGCTGGGCGATGAGAGCAACCGCACCCTCATCCGCGATAATTTTCCCAAAGCCACGGTCACCCGCCGCAACACCGGATATGCGCTCGATCAATTGGTCGACAGCAGTGTCTTTGATCCCTCGTCTGAAAAGCCCTTCAACCTCTGCCGCCTGCTAGCAGGTTCCGAGGGCACGCTCTTTTTGGGCGTCGAGTTTGAGTTCAACTGCGAACCGTTGCCACCGCCAAGCACCCTCATGTGTGCGCACTTCGCCACCGTGCAGGATTCACTCAAGGCCACCCTCATCGCGATGAGTCACCGGCCTTTTGGTTGTGAATTGATTGATCGGCACATCCTCGAATGCACCAAGGCCAATCTGGAACACGCCAAGAATCGATTCTTCGTCGAGGGTGACCCGGGCGCCGTGTTGGTGATCGAGTTACGCCACGATGACAAGGAGCACGTTGCTTCCGAAATGAGTGCCATCGAAGCCGAGTGTCGTGACGCGGGATTAGGTTATGCTTTCCCTGTGTTGCATGGGGCCGATTGCGACAAGGTCTGGGAGTTGCGTCGCGCCGGTCAAGGTCTCGTCAATAATGTGCCCGGCCCCGCCAAGCCACGGGAAATCGTCGAGGACACCGCCGTCGCCGTCGAAGATCTGCCCGCTTACATCGAGGAGTTCGACGCCATCATGCGCGACAAATACGGTATCGGTTGCATCTACTACGCCCATGCCGGTGCAGGCGAGTTGCACACCCGACCACTCTTCAATCTGAAAACCCCCGAGGGGCTGAAAATGTTTCGCGATGTCGCCACCGATATCGCCGCGCTGGTTAAAAAATACCGCGGCTCCCTCTCCGGTGAACATGGCGACGGCCGTCTTCGTGGTGAATTCATCCGCTACATGGTGGGCGACGAATGTTACGCGATGATGCGCCGGGTGAAGGAAACCTTTGATCCCCACGGCGTGTTCAATCCCAACAAGATCATCGACACGCCGCCGATGGACACTTCGCTGCGGCACCTGCCGGGTCACACTGATCCGCAGCACGAAACCCTTTTCGATTTCTCGGCCAGTGACGGCGTGCTCGCGGCTACGGAAAAATGCACCGGCGTCGGCGAATGCCGTAAATCACATCTCATGGGTGGCACCATGTGTCCGAGTTACATGGCGACGCGCAATGAAAAGGACAGCACCCGAGCTCGGGCCAATATCCTGCGCGATGTCCTGTCCAAGCCCCACCCCCAGGACAATTCGTGGGATAGCGCCGAAGTCGCGGCGGTGATGAATCTTTGCCTTTCGTGCAAGGCGTGCAAATCCGAGTGTCCATCCAACGTCGATGTCGCCCGGCTCAAAACCGAGTGGCAGCAACATTACTACGATGCCAACGGTGTGCCCTTCCGTTCGCGCCTCATCGCCAGCTTCTCGCTCAGCATGAAATTGGCGGCCCTGACCCCGAGCATCTACAATTGGATCATCCATGCGCCAAGTCTTTCGACTTTGATCAAACGGATGTCCGGCTTCGCCACAGAGCGCAGCCTACCACCATTGCACGAGGTCACCCTCGCCGCCTGGCACCGGACCCATGCCAACCCGACGACGCTCCGTTACCCTTACGGCAGCGTGTTCCTCTACTGCGACGAGTTCACCAATTACAACGATGCTCTGGTCGGTATCAAAGCCATCGAGTTGCTCAACCGGCTTGGTTACAAAGTGATCATCCCCAAGCACGTCGACAGCGGTCGCGCGCATTTTTCCAAGGGGCTCGTGCGCGAGGCACGTAAATTCGCGATCCGCAACGTGGAGCTGCTCAAGGATGTCGTGACCGCTGATATCCCGCTGATCGGAATCGAACCTTCCGCGATCCTCGGTTTCCGCGATGAATATCCCGATCTTGTGCCAGCCGAGCTCAAACCCGCGGCGATGACTCTCGCGAAGAACGCTCTACTCATCGACGAATTCCTCGCCCGCGAAGCCGACGCCGGCCGGATAGTCAGTCAATCATTCCGCAGCGCCGATCAAGCGATCAAGCTCCACGGTCATTGTCACCAGAAAGCGCTTTCCTCCGTCAACCCAACGGTGAAAATACTGGAACTCCCTGTGGGCTACAAAGTGCAAGTCATCCCTTCCGGCTGCTGCGGCATGGCCGGTGCCTTTGGCTACGAAAAGGAGCATTACGAGGTCTCCCAACAAATCGGTGAACTCGTCTTACTCCCCGCGGTGCGAAGCGCCGCTGCAAATGTGATCATCGCCGCCCCGGGCACCAGTTGCCGACACCAGATCAAGGATGCCACCAATCGCAAAGCGATGCATCCGGTCGAGATCCTGCACGCCGCCCTCAAGTAGACGCTTGGCCCACAACCGGTTAGTCCATCAGTGAACCGGTCGGAGGAGCCGGTGCGAAATCGCTTACGGAAGCTTCGCGGTCGCGTGCCCGGAATTGGATAATCTCGTAAATCATTCCTGGGTTATCCGCCATGCTGAACGACCGTTGCCCGCCGCCGAAATCACGCGTGATGGTGCAAAAATAGACCAAGTTCCCGGGGCCGGGAGGAGCCTCTCTCGCATTGACATTGCCCGGCGACAAAGGGGTGCGCTCCATCCATTTGTCCAGGGCTATGGCACAGTTTTCGATCAAATTGTCCGCAGCCCCATAACCGTGCACCCGCACATCAACTTCCAAGCGTGAATTTGATAATACATTATAGCGACAGTCGGGCTCATCCTCGCCACCCATGATCACCATACTGTTGATTTCGTTCATCCGCACTTTTTCGAGAAGAGTGTATTCGCTGCGAATCACACTGAACTCACCGGAATTTACCCCCCGGTTATAGGTCCCTTCTATCTCCACTTCCTCGACAGTTACATGGTGACTGTTCGCGATCACCACCGGATGGGTGCCTGCGTTCAGGATAAGACATTTCGTAATTCGGCATTCACGGGCATCATCAAGACAGACCGAGACCACATGGAGATCCTTGCGCCCGAAGGGATTGTCCTTGAATGCGGCCCGACCCTGATTTTGTGGGATTGGCGGAGGCAGTGATGGATCCAGCATCACGGTTAATTCCTCCAGCCCGCTGCGCTCAATTCCCTGCAGACGCACACCCGTAGTCCAAACCGTCGTATCCGCGGCTATCGGAGTAGCAGGTCGCAGACCCCGCATCTGAATCACCAGACGGGTCTTCACCCGGTCGGCCCCCCGCAGCACCAGATTAGAACGAAGCTTCAACGTAGCGGTTAACGGATAGTCACCGGACGCCAGCAGGATGACTCCTCCGGAGGACGGGGCCGCCTCGATGGCCGCCTGCAAATCATCTCCGGGGTGCAATTTCGCGATAACGGAAAGGTCTTCCAACCCTCCTGGCGTGATCCCGGCTTTTCTCCATTCTGCGGCCGGCCAGGAGGCGGATGCTCTGCTGTCCTTGGCGGAGTAAGCAGCGCTGCTAACCAGCAAAAAGAAAACGATAGGTAGGAATGATCGGTAGAGTCTCATTATGACAGCAGGTTGAACAAAACTTAACAGGGGATGTTCCCACAAGCAATCATCCCAATCTCAAGGCCGGTGGATCCGGGTGGCCGATGATCCATTCACAAACCTGCCCCGGTGGTATTCAGATCATTGTGGTTCAGGATGGATCAAACGAAGGCACCTTTAATAGCTCTCCATCCTTGAGTGCAGATTCATGCGCCACGATACCCGGCGCAGTATAAGCAATCGCTTCGTAAACATCCACCGCCGGGCGCCGTTGCCGGATCACCGCATCGATAAATTCATGCGTGATGAAACAATGCGACCCATAGTGCCCACTGGGATGACGTAGCGGCTCAGGGAGCATATCGGTCGCCCACCAATTCACCTGCTCGTAGTTCTCAACCTGCTGGCGGGAACGCACAAAACCACCCGAATCCTCTTCGGTTTCAGCGACTGAATGCACGGTGACCGCCGGCGTATGGTTCGGCCCCTGATAATACAAACTCATCTTGTCGCCATAGAAACGTGCGCGCTCCCCACCCGTCTGCGCCCCGCGCCACCATACTGCGACCCGCATCGTGTTACCTCGATCGGAGGTGAAGAACGCGGTCTCATTCCAAAACGGATTGTTGTAGCGATTGTCTTGCAGAATCGGATGCCCGTCGCCCCAACCGTTGCATGACACCTTGACCAAGCGTTCGCCCGTTACACTGACCATGTGTGAGGTGCAGTGGGTCGGGTATTGCATCGGGGCCAGACCATGCCGCCAAGTGCGTTCCCCATTTTCAAAATACAGCTCCTCCAAACCCGGGTGATGATATTCCGACTCGATCATGAAGAGATTACCAAACGCTCCTTCCTGATAAAACTTGCGCGCCGAAATCGTGTTCTGCTGCCAGTAGCTCGTCTCGCCCATCATGTAGGTAAGCCCGCTGGATTTCACCGCATCGACCAGGAGTTGACATTCCTCCAGCGACATTGCCGCCGGCACCGCGCTCAGCACATGCTTACCCGCCGCCAAACATTGCAAGGTATGCACCACATGATCCGGAGCCGGAGTAGCGATAAACACTGCCTCCACCTTGGGGTCTTTGAGCAATTCTTTGAGCGAAGGATAACTCTTCGCACAGCTATAGGTCTTCATCAGAAGCTCCCGACGCTCTGCCCGTAAATCGCTCACCGCCTCGACAATGCAATTGGGGTGTTCGTGAAACTGGAACTTGGTCCCGAAGCGACCCCCCACAATACCTATCCGCAATTTTCGGTCGGTGCCTTGAATCGCTCCCCAAGCCGGTGAGGCCAGCATGGCACCTGCAACAACGACCGCACTCTTACCAATGAAGCTGCGCCGGGAAACTGATCCGGCATCGGGGTTGATTACGTTATGAGGCAGATTTCGTATTGGGGTATCTTTCATCGTATGCTCCCATTAAGACGCTAAAATCGGCACACCTGCAATATTTCCCCCCCCAGTTCGGTTATTAAGATTCGCCCCATCCATCCATGCCCGATCCGAAACACCGCAACATCGTCGTATTCATCACCGACGAACAACCCGCTTACATGACCGGGTGCTATGGTGACCCCATTGCCCGCACTCCAACCATGGATCAGCTCGCCGCCCAGGGAACGGTTCTTGATGCGGCGTATTGCGCTTCGCCGATATGCTGTCCCTGCCGGGCCGCGATGATGACTTCGCGTCACGTGCATAATATCGAGGTCTGGGATAACGCGAGCCCTCTGCGTAGCGACTGGCCCACCTTTGCGCATACGTTTCGCGCCGCGGGGTATCGCACGATCCTGTGCGGTAAAATACATTTCGTCGGGCCCGATCAAATGCACGGTTTCGAGGAACGCTGGGTGCCGGATATATATCCCGCTTCGATGGAGTGGACCCGCTCCAATCGAAAAGAAGTCGCGGTCAACACCGGTGAACAAACCATCCGCTCCGTCATGGTCGCCGGACATGGCGAAACCGAGGACATGCTCTACGACGAATTGGTGGTGCGAAAAGCCGAGGAAGGATTGCCGGCTTTGCTGGAGGATGATCGTCCCTTCCTCCTCGTCGTTTCGATCACCGGACCTCACTACCCATACAAAGCGCCTTCCCCCTATTGGGAAATGTTTGCCGACACCGATGTGCCTTTGCCGGTGTTGCCGGAAAACTTCACGGCCACGGAGCACCCCTCCATCGCGTGGGTGCGCAAGTCGGGGGTCTTTGAAGAAATGGTCCCCGACGAAGTTTGCCGCGATGCCCGGCGTGCTATTTACGGCCGCATGGCGCTCGCCGACGATCACCTCAAGCGCATCATCTCAACGTTGGAGCAAGCCGGCGCACTCGACGAAACCATCACGGCGTTTCTCAGCGATCATGGTGACATGATGGGCGAACACGGCCTCTGGTATAAAAACACCGCCTTTGAAGCCTCGGCCCGCGTGCCTTTGATTTTTGCCGGACCCGGGATCAAACAACGACGCCTCAAGGAAACCGTCAGCCTGCTCGATCTTGGACCCACGTTGGCGGGGCTCGCCAACATCCCCGCCCTCGATGTGCCCAGTGATGGGCGCAATCTCGCGCCGCTATTGCGCGACGAACGCCCGGAGGAAACCGGCTGTGCCATCATCGAAAACTACGGTGAGGCCATTCAACGCGGCGTGCGCACCATCGTGCAGTGGCCGTATAAACTGAACCTCTGCCTCAACACGCCGCTTGAGCTTTTCCAGCTCGAGGAAGATCCGCATGAGTGGAACAACGTCGCGGCCGATCCGGGCAATGTCGGGATCGTCACTAAACTAAAGCAGCAACTGGAGCAGGCCACCCCTGATCCCGAGCGTTATGATGAATTGCGCTGGCTCAGCGAAGAGCGCCGGCTCGCCCTGCTCGCGGCCATTCCTGAAAACGAACGTCCCACCTGGCGCGATGATTGGCGGGATGTTTTCCAGCAAACCTTCGGTCACGAACCAAAGGACAATACGAAGTCCGGTGACGCCGGCAGCTAATACGTTGACAGAAACTAACGCGGCCAAAGTTTTGGCGTCCAATCACTCCGTAGGAATCTACCCATTTTATCTTCATGAAAAACTCCTCTGAAATTTCCGTGTTGGTTGGCGGCAGTGGCGCCGTGCGCGCTCACCCTACCCGCGGGGGTCCCTGCTATGTGCTGACGATCAATGGGCAAAATCTGCTCTTCGATTGCGGGCGATGCGCCGTGCATAATATTTCACGCTTCAATATCCCGGTCGAAACTATCTCCGAGGTTTACATCACTCACCTGCATTTCGACCACATCTGCGATCTACCCCTGTTGTTGCTGCTCTCATGGAACAACGGCCGCACCCAGCGTCTGCCCGTTTATGGGCCCAAGGGGATTGACGGGTTTCTGGCCAACGGTCTGCGGTACGCTTACACCGACGACATCAAGAGCCGGCAAGGACACGGCAAGAATGCCGATCATCTGGATTGGGATACGACCGAACTCACCCAAGAAGGCGTCGTGCGCGAAACCGATACCTACAAAATTGATACGCTGATTACGAAGCACGGCGGATTGTTGAACTTCAATTACCGCATCCGCACCGCAGACAAGACTATCGTCATCATGAGCGATTCGGAGCCCGATCCCCGCATTGTCGATTTCTGCCGGGATGCAGATATTGTGTTGATCGAATGTTCCGGCACCAAGGAGTTCTTCGACTCCGTGCCCTGGGGCAGCTGGCACACCACCCCGGAGCAGGTTGGTCAGTTGATGCGTGACGCCGGCGCCAAAAAAGTCGTGCTCAAGCACCTTGTTATTGAGAGCTTCAGGGACAATGACACGAAGGTGTCAGAGTCCATGGCTGAGACCATCCGGGCGGTATACCCCAATGGAGAAATTTTCGTCGGCGAGGACGGGATGAAGTTTGATATCTGATCCGTCATCAATGTCCGACGCCGCAATATACGACTATCTCATCCTGGGGGGCGGCCATAATGGCTTGATCACCCAAGCCTACCTGAGCCGGGCCGGATTTCGAACCCTCTGCATCGAGCAAAATGACACCGCTGGTGGTGGTGCCACTACCGTGGAGGATCCGCGTCATCCGGGGTTTCTTCACAACACTCATTCGTTTTTCCACCGCGGCATCACCAACATGCCGTGGTATCACGATCTCGAATTGGAAAAACACGGGTTGTCTTACATTCAACCCCAGCTTTGCACCGCGGTGGTGAGGAGGGACGGCGAGATTTTGGAATGGTGGAGCGACATTAATCTGACCGCCAATTCGTTTGCCCACTTCAGTAAAAAAGACGCCGCGGCTCTCTTGCGCTGGCGCAATGACTTCATCCCCATTGTTCAAACCATCCTCGAACCCGAGGGGCGTTCTGTGCCCGTTGCACCCGCCGAGCGTGAGGCCCGTTTGCAGCAGACCCCTGAAGGTCGGCTCCTGTTGGAGACCAGTATGCTATCACCCCTCGAATTCGTGATGCGTGAATTCGAGCACCCGACGATTCAAGCAGGCTTGTTATTCTTCAACGGCCTGCGCGAGGTTGACCTACGTTGTCCCGGCTTCGGTCACCATATCCCCGCCCTCTTTGCCAGTGCGGGTCGTCCGCAGATGGCGCGAGGGGGTTCCAGAAGTCTGGCCATCGCATTGGAACATGCGGTCAAGCAAGCGGGCGGTGAAATACTGCTCAAGGCCAGCCCGCAGCAAATCATTGTCGAAGGTGGCAAGGCTACCGGTTTGAAACTCACCGATGGTCGCACCCTGCACGCAAAACAAGGCGTCGTTTCCAGTCTGAACCCGCACCAAACTTTCATTGACCTGTTGTCACCCGACACGCTTTCCGGGGAATGGAAAACCAAGGCCGCCGGTTTTAAATACAACCTGATCGCCCCGCTCTTTGGTTTGAATCTCAACTTGCGAGAGTATCCGGTTTATCTGGCAGCAGAAAAATATCCTCACCTTAAAGATGCCCTGATGATCGTGCTCGGGTTGGAAACGGTCGATCAATACCACGATATTGTGCGGCACCACGAACAAGGCACCATCCCCGAAACCGTGATGTGGGGCTGTTGCCCGAGTTACTTCGACCCCAGCCAGGCCCCCGAAGGATTTCAGACCGCGTTTATGTGGGAGAAACTCCCGTATCACCTCAAAGGGGATCATCGCAATTGGGACCGGGAAAAAGACGCCCACGGTCGGCAGATGCTGAAACTCTGGACTGAGTTCGCCCCCAATCTCGACGGAGCGGTGATCGACTCCTTCACCCGCAGCGCTGTCGATACCGAACGCACTCTCCCCAATATGAAGGATGGTGATTTGCTCGTCGGCAGTTTCTCCCACAACCAAATCGGCTACAACCGGCCCTTCACCGGGGCCGGCCAATATGAGACGGTCATCGACGGGCTTTATCTTTGCGGTTCCAGCTCACATCCCGGCGGCAACATCACCGGACTCCCCGGCTACAATGCCGCCGGAGTGATTCTCGAAAAGACCGGTAAATCGCGATAGCTTATAGCCTGTCATTGCGAGGATCCCGCTCAGCGGGAGACGCGGCAATCCACGATCACGGATCGTTCCAGCATTCTTGTGGATTGCCACAGTCGGCCCCACCTCCTTCGCAATGACCTGATAACCTACTGCGGATCGAAGGAAGGGATCTTCAGCTGCACGCCGCCCTGCAATGCGGATTGATGGGCCACGATCCCCGGTGCGGTGCAAGCTATCGCCGCATAAATGTCGACCAATGGTTTCCGGTTTTTCAGTACGGAATCGATGAACTCATGAGTGATGAAAGTATGTGAACCTTCGTGACCGCTATCGTGCCGGAGTTGCGGCGGCAGCATATCGGTCTCCCACCAATTCACTTGGGTGTATTCTTCAAAGCTATTGGCCGAGCGCACAAAGCCACCCGAATCTTTTTCCTGCGTCTCTTCTCTCTTCACGATGATCGGCGGGGTCTTATTGGGACCACCGTGATAGAAACTCATCTTGTCGCCATAGTAGCGTGCCCGTTCGCCACCAGTTTGAGCACCCCGCCACCAAACAGCGACGCGCATCGCATTGCCACGATCAGTTTTAAAGAGCGCGGTCTCATTCCAAAACGGATTTTCGTAAGGGTTATCCTTGAGGATCGGGCTATCATCACCCCACCCGATGCAAGTCACTTCGGTCAATCGCTCACCCGTCACCCCCACGAGGTGCGCCGTGCAATGCGTGGGATATTGCATTGGCGTCATCCCATAGCGCCAAGTGCGCGTCCCATCCGGATTGTGGTAGAGATGCTCCAATCCGGAGTGATGGTATTCCGATTCCACGTAGTAGAGATTCCCGAAGGCACCCTCTTCGTAAAACTTCCGCGCAGAGATCGTGTGCTGCTGCCAGTAGCTCGTCTCCGCCATCATGTAGGTGAGCCCCGTGCGCTCCACGGCTTCGACCATCTGGCCGCATTCTTCCAGGGTCATCGCCGCCGGAACCGCACTGAGCACATGCTTACCCGCCTCCAAGCACATCAGCGTGTGCTTCGCATGCAACGGCACCGGCGTGGCCAAAAAAACCGCTTCCACTTCCGAATCGTTCAGCATGGCTTCCAGCGAGTCATAGCCCTGTGAACAGCCATAAGTTTCCATCAATTTATCCCGCGCCTCCGTATCGAGATCAGCCACCGCTTGGATCGTGCAGTTGGGATGTTCGTGAAACTGAAAGCCCGTGCCGAAGCGCGCACCAGCAATTCCCAATCTCAGTTTTCTAGAGGTCCCGTAGGCCTCAGCCCATTCAGTTGGTGTCATCATTTGGTAAATTCCTAAGACTAGCCTTTCATTTCAAATAGTGCACGCAATCCGTCCACCGCGGCGGCAAAAATCTGCTCATGCGCACCTCGCGCCAGCGGCGACTGCCACACGGTATAAAGATCGTGATCGTAGAGCGGCGCGGGCGGGATGTAGCCGATATGACCATTGGAGGTGTTGAGCACGAAAAGCGGCACATCGGGAAAGGCCGCCCGCAGCCCAATTTGAAAAACCGAATACCCCTCAAACGGCATCGCGACCACCGCCGCATCGCCTAAACGCCAGAGCCAGAGTATCGCGCTGAAGTTCGGTCCTTCGCCCACGGAATGGCGCACCCCTCTTTTTCGCATCAATCGAGCTTTCTGAAATCCGTCCTCCTCTTTCGACAGAGCTTGCTCAATCTCAGCCATCGACGGCAAGTCTGACTTAAGCGGAAGCTCGATCGGAATCGCTATGGCTTGCACCGTCGGATTAGCCGTTCCCGAGCAGGCCTGCCAGAGTGCTAAGGGTGCGCCTGATTCCATCACGCCATCATAGCGTAAATGTGTCTGGCCCGACCAGAGTGGTGCGAGCGTCGAAAGCGCGGCATGCCCAAGCTCTCGACCGTGACGATCAGCCAGCGCTGGATCGCCGCTATACTGTTCGGCCGGCGCGAGCTCACCGGACGCTCCTTGCAAAAACAAACAATGCGACTGCGACGTCTCGTTCTCGATTAGCTCGCGCATCGCGCCGGGAAAATCGGGCGAGATCGCGGTGTTGTCCCACGCGAGCGTCGTGGGGTGACACGCGTAGTTGATCAACGTCGCAAGCGCCTTACCTTCCTCATCGAGCGACAGCGCCGTGAGCAAAGTATCATCGGCTGGTACATCGGGATTAAAGCCCGTGAGGTAGCGATCGGGTTTATCCGGATCGATCAGATCGCGTTGAGTCGCCAGCCCGCATCGACCGGTTCGAAAGAGTGTCGTCGCCGTTTCCTGATTCGCGAGCGCTGCTCGCCCACCCTGCACACAGGAGTTTGCCAACTGCTCCATATAATCACGGACGGCCTGCGGATTCGATTCAGGTGGTGCATCAGAATCGAGCACCGGTCCGGCATGGGTATGCGTGAGATGGATTATCACGTTGGCCTCCGGCAATTCGAGTTCGCGCAGGATCCGCTCGCGCAGTGCTTCCGCGTCAGCGTGACGCAACCACCAACCCAGATCCAAAACAATCAGGAGCAGTGCGGGTGACTCTCCTTCAACTGAAGAGATTGCCAACGCCGTGCCCGTCAGCGGGCGGTGCACACTCTTCGCAAAGAGATGTTTCGCTGCGCCCCAGTTTCGCGCGGCCACCTCGAGACTCGGGGTGATATCCCAACGACTCGTCCCCACACGTGAGCGCAGACTGGGAAACTGTTGGTGTAAGCGATCAGACATCCCGTTAATTGTTTAATCCATTCGGCGACGGGCCGAAAGACCCCCATCCAACAACAGGGTGGAGCCGGTGAGATTACGATGCGACGGTGAGCACAGATAGGTGATCGCATCCGCGACTTCTGCCGCGTCAATCAGTAGCTTGGTCGGCACCTGCGCCCGGGCTTTCTCGGCCTGACCGGGGTTCTCTTTGAATATCTGCGCACTGAGACCGGCATCAACAAATCCGGGCGCGATTTCGTTGACCAGAATTCCTTGGTCGGCGAGTTCCAAGGCCATCGTTTGGGTCAACATGCGCAAACCGGACTTGGCGGCAGAATACGCGACCATGTTTACATGCGGCGCATGTGCCGCCCAACTCCCCACGAACACGATGCGGCCCGACATTCCAGCATCCAAGAGTCGTTTTGCTCCCGTGCGTGCCGTCAACCAAGCCCCGGTCAAATTCACATCCATCGTGTGTTTCCACTCTTCGACCTTCGCCGTCAAGGCACTGCCAATATTCACGATCGCGGCATTCGCCACGATCACCGATGCGGGTTCTCCAAAGTGTGCCTCTACGGCTCCAAACCACGCTTTGATTGAAGTCTCATCACTCACATCCACTTGGTGATAATGAAAGTCAGCATCCTCATTTGCGTTGGGAGCAATATCTCCAATCGCCACGCGACACCCGGCTTTCTGCAACGCTCGCGCTGTCGCTATTCCGATGCCCCCGAGACCACCACTGATCATAGCTACGGGATGTTCAGGCAGAGGCTTGTTCATGCGATGGGAGGGAGTTTGCAGAGTTCGCGCAAAGCCGTGAACAACCGCAGGGCTTCTTTTTCGGTGGCCGCATCGAGCTTGAATCCGACCGGACCACGCACATGTCGGCTGGGAAACACGCTCTGGTGATGCAGCAGTAATTTCTCCACCGCAAGAAAACCATCCAAACCTTGTTGGAGCGAAATCAAGGGAGCGATGAGTCCCTGCAATGCGGTGGCGTGATTGATGTCGCCCGCAACCAATGCATCCCATTCCGCCCGGATCGCCCAGACGATTTCCGTCCCCGGCATGGTGCCCGTGATTCCGCGCTGATGGGAATCGAGCAACGCGATGCCCCCACTGCCTTCAAAGATGGCCGCTTCCCCTCCAGTGGCTTCCCGCAGCAACGAAAGGTTTGGGCCCAGCGGTTGCGCTTCCGGCTTGAACATCACCCTAGTGGGATGGCGTCTAAAAAGATCAGCCTGGGTCGCGATGGGCAACGCCGCGCCCACATATCCACTCGCGTCCTGCACGACGAGCGGCAGAGACGTCGCACCGAGAATGCGTTCGTAGTAATCCACCACCTCTTCGGATGAAGCGCGTGTATTCGTGGGTGGTATCGCCATCAGCACATTCGCACCCGCTTTCTCCGCGGCTTGGGCATGACGCACCGCCTGCCAAGCGCTCTCTGCCCCCACGCTCATGACCACCGGTCCGCGGCCTCCCCCATATTCAACCATACGCTCGGCCAATTCATCCCGCTCCACATCGGTCAAGCGCAACACTTCCGTGACCATCGCGGCTACGATACCATGCGCGCCGTTACTGTAGGCAAAGTCCACTTCGCGGCGCAGCGAATCCCAGTCGATCGTTTCGTCGTCGTAATAGGGAAGCTGAAGAACGGGTAAAACGCCGGTGATCATGTGAAGGGAAATATAAATTGGATTTACGGTTCAGGCAAAATCAGGACCACAGATCGCAAAGTAACGCGACCAATCCGTGGGAAAAGTTGCCCGATCAAGACCCATGCGTATAAAGCTGCGCTTCGGCACGAAGCCCATCTGTTTCAGCTCCGCCACCCATGCCACATGAATTTCCGGCACGTCGATAATCACGGGGCCAGTCGTGTGGCCCAGGGCCTGCCATAAAAGATCGCGGGCTTCTTTCCGTGAAGGCGCAATGATTGGCCCGATCTGATGGGCCAACCGCCCATCACGACCGAGCACAAAACTCCGCAATTCTCCATCGGCACTACTTTGCATCCAACCTGCTGTAGGGAGTCGTTGTTGAAAATTGACCAGTAAAACCCGTCGATCGATGCCCACGACGGTGTGATCCAGCTTCACGGCTCGATCAACATCTGACACGCCCATCGGCACAATAGATTCGTCCCCTGGTGCGGCCTCGGGGCGGTTTTCTTCAAGCCGCATACGCACGATCCTTTCTTCCCCGGAAAATCCAAGTTTCTGGTAGACCTTAGCTCCCATGTCGGTCGCATCCAGCAAGGCCTTTCGCTCACCCACTCGCACATCGACCAGACAGGCTTCCATCATTTTCCGTGCCAGCCCCTGTCCGCGACTGGACTCGGTGACCAACACCATGTTGATCCACGAATAATTGCCCTCAAGCTCCCACGCCATCGTCGTCCCCACCAAACCTCGGTCCGGCAGTTCGACCCCGTATCCCCGGCAAGTCTTCAGCAACAACCGCCAATCCGCTTCATTCTGATTCCACCCGGCTTCCGTCGAGAGTTCCAAACAGCGAACAAGATCATGGGTTCGAAGGGCGCGGATCACGATTCGCATCAAGAAATGACACGGTGGACAGGTCAATCTTCACATGTTCACATCGATAGCAGCAAAATAGGTGACGGCCACCCCGATCCTATGAGAAACCTCTACTCCGGCACCCGCGCGATGGCATCAATCTCCACTTTAATGCCTTTCATTAAGCCAGCCTGGATCGTGGTGCGCGCCGGTCGAATCCCGGTAAAGAACTCCCCATAAGTTCGGTTGAATCCCTCAAAATCAGCCATGTCAGACAGGTAACACGTGCAACGCACGACGTGTTCCCGACCCAGCCCGGCATTTTTTAGGATCAGCTCCAGATTATGCAACGTGAGCGCTGTCTCCTCCTCAATCGTGCCATGCTTGCCCACTCCGCTTTTCATGTCGAGGGGACCTTGACCACTGACATAAAGCCAACCGTCGACGAGGACGCCGGCGGAAAACAGGCCGTAGGTAAATTCTTTTTCCGGATGTCTGATTTCTTTTTTGTTAATCATCTTGGGTAATTCTTATCATTTCACTCATGAGTAACGATACGGCTCAATCTTCTCCATAATCGGCTCCACGCCCAGTCCGGGCAAATCGTTCAGATGAAAAGACCCGGCACGGGGTCGGATTGAAGGGGTGAAGTATTCATCGGACACTTCAATCTGGGTAGGTTGATATTCGAGCAGGAAAAGATTCTCCGTCGCCGCCGCGACTTGCAGCGCCGCCGCCGTGTAAATAGCGAGACCCGAACCAATATGAGGGGCTGAGGGAATCCCCGCCGCGTTGCACAAAGTGGTGACACGCATCCCTTCAGTTATACCGAGGCGGCCGATATCCGGCTGCGCGATATCCAGGGCATTGGCATCAATCCGGTCCTTGAAGCGGAAACGTGTGCGTAGTTCCTCCCCCAATGCAATCGGCAGATCCAGGGCAGCACACAACTTCCGGTATTGGCCGACAATCTCCATATCCATGGGGCACTCCAAGAACCCGATATCTAGCGCCTCGAAGGCACGGCCCAGTTTGATCGAGTCATTCAAACCGTAGACCCAATGAGCATCGATGAGGAAGGTGGGTTCACTTCCCAGCTCTTTGCGCAGTCCCTCCATGTGCGCAATGTCCTGCTTAACCCCAAACCCAAGGGAAATCTTAAATCGATTAAAATCCTGCTCCTGCCACTTCCGGATATGATCGGCTTGCTCTTGATAATCGGCCGCCGGCACGCCGGACACATAGCAAGGAATCTCCGATCGATAAGCTCCGCCCAATATTTTGTGCACCGGTTTCTGCTGGGCTTGGCCCAGAATATCATAAAGCGCGATATCACAGGCGGAAATCGCATCGATATAATGGCCGCCGTCATGCCCCCGATCCCGCAAACGATCATACAGGCGATCCCGCAGCACCGCGCAATCAGAGGGGTCTTCCCCGATTAATCCGGGCGCCACCAGTTCATCGACCATTTTGGCGACGATATGGGGTATGATCCCCGCTTGGGTTTCTCCCCAACCCACGATGCCCTCATCGGTTATGACCTTCACCAGCAACGTCTCTGCGTTCATCGTATAGATGGAGCGATAGTGCTCATGCGTCGTGTAGGCACCGTATTCTCCAACGTTCTTCCTCACGTCATGCCCTCCGCAATACGGGTGACCGGGAATTCTCAGGGGGAAACACTCAATGGAAGAAATTTTCATAGGATATTATTTTTCAGAATAAGAGATTAACCAGGGAGCCTTGAGCGGGAAACCATCGACAGAAAGCCCGGCTTCCTTTTCCTGCCACACTCGGGAATGACATCGTCGCAAATCCCAAGCGGTATCAATCCGCCATGAAGCCGGGATCGAGCCAAAGCCTTGCTCATCCATGATCAGGCCAAAACGAGCATCAAGCGTTGTGATGGTGAAAAGCCCCCCATTGATGCGGGACACGTTGAATTCCCGCTTGCGACCCTTCGCCAAATGCTCAGGGAAGAAGACTCCATTCAGGGTGCGATAAACCGTAAAGGCAGGACGCGGATTATGCATGCTATCGCAAAGACCATTCACTTCATCCATGGTGCGGTCATGATCCGTCAGCGGGTCGACAAAGAGTCGCGCCCCGGGAATCGCCAAACTCAACACAAAGGCCTCCGCCAAAGCGGCACAGTTCCGGTCATCTTCGACCGAAGTAAATTCCAATTTAAGATCCCACCCCGGACTTTGAGGATTTTTCTTAAACGCCAGATCAGACCACTCATCCCAGCAGGATTCTTGATTACCCAGATCGATGACCACCCGATCAAGCGAGTATTCCTGATCCCTCAACCAGGTGTTGAGTATGGGCAGACTTTCCGGCGAATATCCGATTCGAGTCCGAGGGTGTTGTTTGCCGATCTGCTGGCTTCCCGGAATCACCGGCGCCAATGACGTTTGTAATTCTCTGGCCTGACATTCCATCGCCCATTTGCGGAACTCCTTTCGCTTCGGTAGCACCATACCCGGCAACTGCCACTCAAACACTTCGGGTGACGGGACATCCGTCCAGACCGAGGGAAATTTCTCCCCGGTATCTTCAAGTGAAAACAAGGTCAGGGAAACCCCCTCTTTCATCAACTGACCAAGGCGCTTTCTCTGGGTGGCATCTTTCCAATCATGCCAGGGTGCCCTTAGGTGCCCTGCTCCCATATCACGCAAATTGTAGAATGGATAATCATTGCGCACCCGCTGCCGAACCACGGATGGAAACGTGATCGGTACTTCCACTTCCCGCAAAATCGGTTCCCGCAAAGTCACCCCGAATGGAGAGCCTCGGTGCCCGCCAGATGCCGGGACCAAGAGCATACGCGAACCCTCGGGCACCAACTCAGTCAATGTCGTCACCCCGGAAGTGCGGATAAAGTGGAGCCGGATGCTTTCTGGAAAAACCCGAACCAAATAAAACCCCAACTTCTCCCGGTCGTTTCTTCCCCGTTCGGAGGGAGCTGCCGAAGAAAAGAGATGGGCAAATCCCGGTCGCGTGAAACTAGGCGAGGCCAACTGATGATAATCACACTCTCCGATGGTATCGAAGAAAGCGAAGTGCACATGAGCCCCGGCAACAAACCTCACCTGGTGCCGACGGATCAAATCAAGCAGCCAACGGCGCGAATTCAAACCCAGCACATCATAATTACCCATAGCTGGTTCATCTTCCTTCCCCAGATACAAGGGCAGATGCAAAAAGAGGAGAATACGTCGTTCCCCGGCTGATGCCATTTCCTCCTCCAGCCATACCTGCTGCGCGTGTTCTTCCGGCAATCCCGAATCAAGAATCTGACTGTTGATCACCAACAAGCGGCAGTCCGCTTCATCAATCCGATACCATGACCGGCCGCAGGCTTCATGATAGTGGGACAGCGTCTCCGCACTCGCGGGATGCGTGGGCATGGTGCGATCGGGCTTGTCGCCGACATCGTGGTTGCCCGCCACATGGTGAACCGGGACCGGCAAAGTGTGAAACGCTTTGACGGCCGCGGCAAAAGTGTCGGGAAACAATTTCGTTTCCGGATATTCCTGCACCAGATCCCCCATGTGCATGACAAAAGAGGCCGGCAATTTGCCCATCAACTCAAGCAGCGCCGTCACCCTGCCGTGCTGTTGCATCCTGGATGGAAATTCCGGATCCACGCCATCTGAGGGCTGCTTGTCGTGCGAATCCGCCACGACCATAAACTGAAAGAGCGGCTTTTCCAGCAGGCTGAAATCAAATCCTTCCGAGGGGGCGGTGGGTGCCGATTGCGGTGACATCATGATTCGGGTTTAAAGCATCACCTGAATTACCGGCACCAGTCCGCCGTCTGTAATCCGGCAGGTCGCGGTCCCCTTGGTGGTTTTGATTGAAACGCGGATGACATCATCGTCCGAGGCAAAACTGATCTCAGCCGGTGGTGTTCCCGTGGCCCCAACCCCAAACGCCGTGACCAAGGTTGTGGCCATCGTCGGCTCAGTGACCGCGGCCACAAAGGGATGCTTGGCCGCTCGTTCTTCCGGAATCGGCAGGAGTCCCTTGCTCACCTCCATCGCATGACGGCAATAAAACCTCGCCGTGGTGAACGCGCCGGGCCGCCGCACTTCGAATCCGTCTTTCGTCGTGTTCACTTCACCATCGCCATCCCAATTATCCGCAAAGAAGCGCGCCTCGACTTTCGAGGCCTGCCTCCACTTTGAAACCCGATCCACCACCACCACGGCGCGCAGATCAAAAAAGACCACGACGGCACGCACCACGTTTTGGATTTCCAAATTGGCCAGCCGATAAGCCTGCGTCGCATCGCTGATAAAGTAGCTGTATCCTTCGCCCTCCCCTTTTCCGACCAGTCGGGCCTGAGCCAGCGTGGAGTTGGTCCCCTCCACCCCATTGTTATAAATATGCCCCGCCCCATCGATCAGGATCGCACTGTGTCCGGCCGTCGTCCGCATCATCCAATTGGGATCGGTAAAAGGATACGGCGGCCGACTGGGATCAACGATCAACTGCTCACCATCGCTCTTGATGATGATGCTGTTGCGATCGGCGTGTTCATGATTCCAACCGATACCACTGCGCAGACTCACCTGAAAATCCTCAGCGCGAAAACCTGTGCGGGCCACCACCCAGTCCAAATCGGGGTACCAGGTCTGTGGCTCATTTATCGGCGGCACCGCCTCCACGGTTCCATCAAAAAACACCAGTGACCAAATGTTGTGCGCTGCCGCCAGATTCTCGCCAAACCACTGCGCCGAACCATCGCGATACTCTTTCGCCACCCAAAAAGGCAGTGCCGAACGACTCTCCGCCCGACCATCCGGATGCTGGAAGACCACTTGCCCGCGATGTCGGCCACTGTCTCCAATATTCACCACTTCATAGGGGTTCTCGGCAGTGGGCATCGCCATGTTCAGCATGAAATCAACATTGCCGCGCCAATTGATCCCCTCGCGCAAATCATCAATCCCCAGCTGCCGCAGAGCGACGATCGCCATGAATATGCTTTCCGAAGTGTAGTTACAGTAGTTCACCCCCTCGCCGTAGGAACCATCGGGCTGATAAATATTTTCAAAAGCCCGCATGCTGGTGATCGCCATCTCCAGCCACCGATCCATGGCCTCCGATTTTTCATCACCATAAACCGCAATCGCCGCGGCACCGATGGCCAAACCACTCGCCGGTGCGGCGCGCAGATTGGTGGTCTGGGTGATTTCGGGTCGGCGCGCATTGTCATTCGGAAAAGCCGAACGCTCAGCATACATGATGCTCCGCGGATTGATCCCCCAGTTCGTCGCTTGGCGCGGATATCTGATGTGATGCAAACTCAGGAAGCACGGTTCACAACCCTTCTCCGCCAAGGCCTGAAGCCAGCTCTGACGCTCAGCCGCATCCACCGACTCACCCAACCAATCGATGGCCGCCGCAAAGGCGATCGCCACTCGAGGGGCGCCTTGCACGCCAATCACCTTACCCTCGGAAATAAAGAAATCCCAAAAGGGAAATTTCATCATCACCCGCACCGCTTCGATCGAGAGTTTCTGCGCGTCCTCGCTCGCGGTCATTAAATAGAGAAACGCCATACTCTGCACGGTGTCGCAAATCCGACGTAGCTGGTGGCACTGATCCTCATAATTCACCCCCGACTCCAAAAACTTCCGCTCCGCCGCCTGATCAAAGGCCAAAAGGCCTTCACGCATTTGTGCAAACCGAGCGTCTTCCGCAAAAGTCTGCCGCATCTTCGGCAAGTCCTGAGCCGAAAAAAACAATTGAGGACCTGGATCCGATCGCTTGGGGGTAATAGCGAAATGCGTCATGGTTTTAGTGCATCCACCCTCAATCTCAGGGCAAGCCTAACCACTGTCACCACGCCCATCGGTAACCTTTCGGCTACTATAGACTCGCTCCGAATCCACTGAAAACCAAACTCGCAAAGTCGCTCCGTATCAATGACCCCACTGACGTCAGCTCCCATGCCCATCTTCGATATTCACACCCACCCGATCCTGAAACGTGATGGGTATGGAGAAAAACAGGTGGCCCAACTCATCAAGAGCAGCCGCGAATTGGGGATAACGCGAATGAACATTCTCGGGGATGTCGCTGACAACGGCCCCTGTCAAAACGCCGCCCAGATCACCAAAATCAATGAAGATAGTGCGCGACTGGTGGCACAGCATCCCGACTTTTTCACCTTCTTTTGTTACCTCAACCCCACGCTCGGTGAACGCGCTGTCATGCGCGAGGTCGAGCGTTGTGTCACCCGTCACGGCACTCGCGGCATCAAACTTGAGTGTGCCAACAATGCCGCAGATCCGTGCATGAAGCACGTAGCCAAAGCCGCCCGCACCTACGGTCTGGTGGTCTTGCAGCATAGCTGGAGTATGGACACGCACGACCGGCCCAAGGGCAAAGGGATGCAAACCGACCCCGCAGACACCGCTCTTTTTGCCCAACGCAATCCTGATGTGCAGGTGATCATGGCCCACTTGGTCGGTTGCGGATACCGTGGAGTGATCGCCGCCAAAGGATTGCCCAATCTCTCGGTCGATACATCCGGTGGCTATCCTGAATCAGGCATTATCGAATACGCCGTCGAACACTTGGGCGCCGATCGCGTCATCTTTGGTTCGGATATACCGATCCGCGAACGGAGTGTAAAAATCGGGGCCGTGCTCGACTCGCGGATTACCGAGCGAGACAAACAGAAAATCCTCTACGATAACGCCGCCAAAATTTTCGCCCTGAATTAACCTGCCATTTTCATGAGTTCCTCCCCCGCTTCGCCCATCGTTGATGAACCCTTTCCGTTTCCCCAGCGCTGGGGGGATGAAGAGATCGCGTTGCTCTCGAATGCCATGCGCCAGAAATCCCTCTTCTATTGGAAGGGACCACAAACCGAGGCGCTCTATGAGGCGTTTCGAGCGCACTATCCGCTGAAGCATCTATTCCCTTGTTCCTCCGGCACCGCTTCGATCCACGTCGCGGTCGCTTCGATGAAGTTGAAACCCGGCAGCGAGGTCATCATGTCGCCCATCACTGATATGGGTTCAGTCATCGGCATCTTGCACCAGCAACTCGTGCCGGTGTTCGCCGATATCAATCCCCACACCTACAACATCGATCCCGTTTCGATTCGCGAAAAGATCACGCCAAAAACCGGCGCGATCATGGCCATCCATCTCTGCGGTAACCCCTGCGAAATGGATGAGATCATGGCGATCGGCAAGGAGCACGGCCTCACGGTTATCGAAGATGCCGCCCAAGCTTGGGGGGCGCGTTATCGCGGCAAACTCGTCGGCCTCATGGGCGATTACGGCTGCTACTCATTCAACGATTTCAAGCACCTCTCCTGTGGTGATGGCGGTATGGTGGGCACCAACCACGATCATATCGGCGCTCACCTCGCCAAGTGGGGCGACAAGTGCTACAATCGTCTCACCAACGTCCGCAATCCCGACGAGCTCACTCATAACTATCGCATGAGCGAACCGCTTTCGGCCATCTGCACCGCCCAGCTCGGCAAGCATGATTCCATCATCGAGCGCCGAGTGCAAACCGGCACCCTCCTCAATGAGCGACTCGCCCATACTCCAGGCATCGCCATTCCACAGGTCCACCCCGACGACACCCACAGTTTCTACAATTACATCTTTCGCGTTAAACCGGATGAACTCACCGTCACACCATCCGAGTTTATCGCCGCCCTAAAGGCCGAAGGCGTTAACGCCGGCGAAGGCGGCATGACCGAGCCGGTTTATCGCTACGACCTGTTTCAGAATCACAATTTCTACGCCGGCACCTGGCCCGTTCGCGACCTTGGTCTCACCACCATGGACTACACCAAGGTGCAATGCCCTGTTGCCGAAGCCTACCTCCGGGATCGTATCCATATGCCGCACAACGAAGCCCTCACCGTATCCTACGTGGAGAAAGTCGCTCTCGCCATCAACACTGTCGCCCAGCGTCTCACCAAATGAGCCCCACGACAAAACCCGCTCCCGATGTCACTCTCGAAGGCATGCAGCACAACTCAGAGATTCTGGTGCTTGGCAATCAACAGCATTGGGAACTCTACCCCACTGATGAAGCGCTCTCGTTTCGCAGTGTTGAGCGCACTTCCACGGGTATCGGCCTCGTCCTTACGCTCGCTACGGCATTTGATTTCGGATCCCTCGAAGTAACAGAAGAAGGTCACGCCGAAGTCACGGTCGAAGGCCCCGTCATCACCGTCCGCTTTCCGAATGAACAAGCAATGGAACCCCAGCTCCACAAGCTTTCCATCATTGCCGTTTCATCAGCCGGTAAGCCCACTGCTTCTTATCATCTCGGACTAAATTTCGCCTCCAAGGCTCGCGATGCCGCCAATGGGCGCACCACTCGTGATCGGGTCATCGTTAAGGAGACCGATCTGAAGCTGAGTTATTCCTTTATCTCGGATTGGATCATCGAAACCCCCACCGACGATGATCGCGCCTATGCGCAAAAACAATGGGGTGAGCTCATCGTGGCTGAAGCACCTCCTTACACCCGCGCCCGCGTCGTCACTCGAGCCATCATCGACGATTTTGAACCACAGCGAGGCACGCCTTCCGATGTGATGAACGGCCTTCATCCCTTTCGGCAGCACGAACGGATCCTCGCCGGACTTGATCACGGTTGGTGCGCCAACCTCAGTGAAGTCCTCTGTCATGCGTTGAATAGCTTGGATATCCCGGCGCGCCTGGTGCGCATGCGTAACACGTATTACAACGCCGAGTCGGATAAACCGGGTCGCAACTTCGAAGTTCTCTTGGCCGGTGGTCATACCATCGTCGAAATATTCGACCGCACCCTCCAGCAATGGATATGGATCGATCCCAGCCAACGCCAACTGGGGGCCCGGGATGCCGGTGGCCATTATCTCAGCCTTGCTGAGATTCACCACCGCGTGAACCAGCCCCATCAAGCCGCCGATCTGCAACTCGACAGCTACGATCCCAAGACGGGTGAGGAAACCACCTTCGATTTTGCCGACAGCCCCATCCGCCCCAACATGCTCCACTATGCCAAACGCGAGCAACGCTTCTACTACTTCAAAAAGCGCTGAAGTTGTAGGGCAGGATCGCTGATCCCGCCTCCGCCCCCGCTCTCACTTAATTCCGGCCGATTTCTATAAATGCATTCTGGCCCCGGGTCAGTTTAGCCCTATGCTGATCGCTCATGTTTGAGATCACCGGCACCATTAAAAAAATCTTCGAAGAACAAACCTTCGGCAGCGGCTTCAACAAGCGAGAGTTCGTACTCACCACCGATGCGGACCGTTACCCACAGGACATCAAATTCGAAACGGTCAAGGACCGCATCACCCTGCTCTCACCCCTCAAAGAGGGCGACAAGATCAAGGTCTTCTTTGATATCCGCGGCCGCGAATGGAAGGACAACTACTACGTGAATCTCAACGCTTGGAAGATTGAGAACCTCGCAGACACGCAACCCCCGGAAGACGACGGCGCGCCGCTGACCGAACCCGATATGGGTACGGTCGAGTTGGACGAAGAGCCCCCTTTCTGAAACTTCCAAACAAAGGGGTCAGGCCGCTAGTTGCTATTTATTGAGTAAAATAGTCTCATTACAGGTTGATTCGAGCCTATTATTAGCGTCTAGCGGCCTGACCCCTTTTATAGGTGCTCCAGGACCGTTTCACGCATGGCGTTGTAATTCTCCAAACGCGCCCAGGCAGGAACGGAATTCCCGGATCCAACTCCATAGCCACCCCCTGGAGCGACTTGATACAATAAGTCGCGGACCCTAGCACGAACTTCATCAGCACTGCCTGTGCGCAGCAGTTCCAGGTCGACATTGCCAAATAGGCAGAGTCGATCGCCCCATCGGCGCTTAACTTCAACAATGTCCATCGCAGTGGGATCGATGGGGTGAAGGGCGTCCACCCCGAGGTCGATCAGATCATCAATCAAAGTAGTCAGATCCCCGTCGGAATGCATGAAAAACAGCCGGTCAGTCTCATGGCATTGGGACGCGATCTTCCGATACCATGGCAATATATGCTTCCGCAGCATGGCTGGCGAAATCATTGGCCCCTGCGAATAAGCCATGTCGTCGACCGCACAAACCGCAGCCACATGGGGTAGAGAAAGCACCTCTTCTAGCGCCTGCATCTGGATACCGGCCACCCGTTGGAGCACATCATCCGCCAGCTCCGGATCAGCCAGCAACGACTCAGCGAAGTGTTCGAACCCCATCAACATCCAACTCAAAGTGAAAATTTTCCCGGTAATCGCCACGACCTTCATGCCCTCGGGCAACATGGCCTTGACCGCATGGAACTGACTGATGTCGATGGCTGCGGCGGCCTCCCACGGGAAAAGATCAAACCGGCGACGATCGAGGATGAACGGAGTATATTCCAGATTCCAACTGCGGTCATCGCTCACATCCATTCCCTCTTTTTCGAGCGTGGCGCGCAGCAGCCGAGAAATAGATGAATCATCGGTAACTTTACCGGGCCGCATCATGCCCACCACAAGCGGGATATAATCATACCCCGCCTTGGTCCAAAATTCGACCTGAGCCTCCAGCTTTTCGTAAGATACCGGACGTCCCAGAAACTGACTCTGTATTTCAAATTCCACCAACAACTCGAACAGGGGAACACGACCGGTGGGCTCGTGCCGGACTGTTTTACGTATTCGATTGAAGTCCGGACGATGGAAAACGTCATTAGTCATGGGAGCGAAGGGGTCAGGCCGCTAGTTGCTATTATCCAGATTCCATAGGGTGCTAATATGTCAGATTAATGAAGAAATGATATTTACTAGCGTCTAGCGGCCTGACCCCTTTGAGTAGAGGCGGTTTGATAGAGGGCGATGATCTTCTCAGGTGAGACCTCGGCCAGGAAATTGTGGATATTGGCGAACACATACCCGGTGTCTTCAGCCAATACGGATACATTCCGGGCAACCTCCTGCTCGATTTCTTCCATGGAGCCCAAGGGCAGTGTGTGCTGGGAATCGATACCCCCACCCCAGAATGACATTTTGCCCCGAACCTTGTCCTTCCACTGCTGGGGCGTGTGGCCTCCAGCAGGCCATTGGACCGGATTAAGAATATCCGTCCCGGTCTCCATGATCAGGTCGAGGATTTGGTAGATTGCCCCACAGGAATGCAGGAAGGTCTTTATCTCGGGAGCGATGCGATGGATTTCGGCATTGTGGCGCTGCCGATAGGGCAGGAACAGCTCCCGAAACGTGCCCGGCGAGGCCATGAGCGAATTCTGGTTACCCCAATCATCGGCGTCCGTGCCGACGACGTCCACGTAGTCTTTTATTTCAGGTAGGAGCGCCCGAACATTTTTCAAAGCATATTCCAAATGCAGGTCGTGGAGCTCATGAATAAAGTCCGGATCTTCCAAACACAGCACCGGAAAGACCGCCAATCCGCCGTAACCGTGAATGCAAAGGTCCATTTTCAGCTGTCCCCAAAAAAATACGGCGCGGTCGCTGCTCTCGCGCACCCGACGACAGGTCTCCCGCAGGCTTATGATGTCATCGTCGGTCAGTAAATTTTGTTCGAGGGTTTGGCGGACCTCATTGAGGTCGGGCCGCGGCATTTCTTCATCGATGTTAAACGACTGACCAGCGTGTTCTTCATTAAACACATATGCCCCTAACGGCATGCTCATGGAGTCCCCCTCATAAATGGTGCCGTCGAGATCAACCTGATAAGTAGAGACGTTCTGGACATGGCCCCCGGGAATGCGCCCGTTAAAATCATAGGGATGCCAAAGATCGGGTTGCTCGTAGGCATTGGTTACGCCGTCAGCCTCGACAATGACCACATCGCACCCCAAGGCATCGAGCACATCCGTATGCGGCAGGGCCAGCATCTGGCCGGTATCATAAACCCGGGTGGGCTTGACCGGCAGGTCGAGAGCATTGCGCAAATCTTGATAGCTGAACGCCGAAATACCGGTGGAGCGCATGCCCGCGAGATCTTTAGGCAACCGATCAACCGGCTGAAAATTAAGGGCGGCTAGAATACGTTCGCGGGAAGTCATGGGTAAGCTCCTGGTTGGGAGCCATACAAGTCCATGACCACGCCGCGGCAATGACCGATACACTATCGATCAACCAACAGTAGTAAAAATGGTAGCAACTATTCGAGGCGCAAACAATGCGCCCCTACAGGTATAAACCCGGTCGGCCTTACTTGATCCCGATCAATTCGACCTCGAAGACCAGCACCGATCCGGCCGGGATCGGACCCTGGGCCCGATTGCCATAAGCCAACTCCGAAGGAATGAAGAGTTTCCACTTCGAACCGATCGTCATGAGTTGGAGCGCTTCGACCCAGCCCGGAATAACTCCATTCACCGGAAAGGAAATCGTCTCACCACGTTGCACCGAACTGTCGAAAACCGAGCCATCAATCAATGTGCCATGGTAATGCACCTCGACGGTCTGTTCGGCGGTCGGCTTGGCGCCATCACCTTGGGTCATCACCTCGTATTGCAACCCTGACTCAGTTACCACCACTCCATCACGAGCCTTGTTTTCGGTCAAAAATGCCTGACCGGCTTGGATTTGATCGGCTGAGTCTGCCGATGCGGTCTTTTCCGTCTTGGCCTGGGCACTTTGGAAAGCCTCTTTGATATCAGCTTCAGAAACCTTGGGTTCTGAACCTCTGAGTCCATCAAGCAATCCGGCGAGAAAAGCAGTTGTGTCGATCTCGACCCCACCCTGGCGGGTAATGTTGGCGCCCACGTTCAAGGCAATGCCGTAACTGACGCGTTGGTCAGTGGTATCGAGGATTAGTTTTGGATCAGTTGACATGGAAAATGAAGGCCAGAGATGAGGGTTGCAGGCGGACCAAAAGCGGTCAGTGCCAAAAAAAGTCCGGCCAAACCATAGGGCCTGGCGGCAAAGCGCAACCCTGCAATGTGCCTCATGCCATCCGGGGCATGAACATAGCAACATCCCGGACCATGCACCTACCAGTCGAATTGGCTCAGTTTTTCCGCTCCGCCAGCACCAACTTCTAATCGATATAATCCCGAACCGGGACTTCACCGGACTCGTCCACCTCGTAGCCAAATTCCTCCTTATAATGATCGCCGCCGTGAAATTCATCGCCAACGGCACTCATCAAGGCGCGCATCTGGCGATCAAGTTCCTGCATGATCTCTACGTGCCCGGGGTCGTTGACGAGATTCTTCTGCTGAAACGGGTCGGCTTGATTATCGTAGAGCAACCACGGACCATCGAGATACGTCGCATAAGTAAAACGAACCGTTCTGATGCCGCGGTATTCCTTCCCGCCGCCTACCCGCATGTATTCTCCAAACGGTCGGTAACAAGACAGCAAAATTCCGTCCGCCGGGGCGACCGCGTTGCCAAGTAAATGCGCGGAGTAATCCGTGCCATCCACCGAATCGGGAATGGGGATTCCGCAAAGACCCAATAATGTTGGCATCAAATCCGGAGTGTTGATCAGCGACGGTACCTTGCGACCCTTAAGTCCAAATCGCTTGGGATATCGAATCAGGAGCGGCACGTTGATGGATTCTTCCCAGGGCCGTTGTTTGCGACACTGCCCCTGCGAGTGGAGCATGTCGCCATGATCGGACCAGAATACGAATACCGTGTCCTCGGTAAGTCTGGTTTGGGCCAGGGCTTGATCGATTTTATACAGCGCATGATCAAGCGCGAGAATGTGGGCATAGTATCCCGCCAGTTCCGTGCGGGCTATCTCCGCTTGGTCCGGCGGCACATTGGGGCGAAGTTTCAAAGTCGCTGCATCCACCTTCTTTCGAAACTCCTCCGGTGCGGTGTCATAGGGATCGTGAGGGGGTCCCCATGAGAGCATCATCATAAACGGCTCTGCTTTGCCTTCTCTCTTTTTGATGTAGTCTATCGCGTCATCGGTCTGGGCAAACGCATCGTAACCCGGCCAGGTCTGTTGCGTCGCATCATCGCCCGAGTAGTATGCCGAATTGTTGTAATCGTGCGTGCATTCCAACGTCTTCCAATATTGGAACCCATGGCGATCCTCCGGCGGGATGTAGGCTTTGCGACCGCGGCCGTTAATGTGCCACTTCCCAATATAGGCCGTGGCGTATCCGGCCCCGACAAACTGCTCCGCCAGTTTTGGAAATTTATCATCCAGGTGCACATCGTTGACCATGACCCCGTGATGGTGGGCATAGAGCCCGGTCATTAATGTAGCTCGGGCCGGACAACAAACCGGCATGCCCGATATCGCCTGCGTAAAATCCAAACTCTCCGCGGCCAATCGATCCAATGCCGGGGTCGCAATATTCGGGTCACTGCCAAAACCGGTGGCACAGCGCCTGAGCTGATCGGGGAAAACAAAAACGACATTCGGCTTTCGGGAACTTGGGGTATCCATGAACCGGAAGTAGATAGATATTCCTCCGCAAACGAAAGACCCCAAACAGTGTCATTCGGAATTACGCGCATTCCCTTGTGAATAAGGCAAAGGTTCGTCTCAAATGGCTTCACCCCTATTATCCTTCGGGATCGTAGATGTCTTCAAATTTCGCCTTCTGATTTTCCCGCATGAATCATCTCTCCGAAATCGCCCTTAACACCGGACCGGTTGTCGTCATCGACGCGCAAGCTCGTTGGGCCGGAGAATTCAAGGTGGCAGGAACCCAATTGCGAAACGTATTGGGAACCTCCGCCCTACGCATCGACCACATCGGCTCCACATCCGTGCCCGGTCTGGCGGCCAAGGATATTGTGGATATTCAGATCACGGTGGAGTCACTGGATAATCTGGCCTTCTTTGAGGAAAAAATGCTGGCCGCCGGATACCAGAAGCGGGGGACCTATCACCACGACTGTTTGGTTGGGATCGATGACCCTTTATCGCCCCAATTGCGCAAAGCTTATTTTCGTGAACCCGAAGGGCAAAGGCGTTGCCATCTTCACGTCCGACAAAAGGGCTTGTTGAACCAACGGTATGCCCTGCTGTTCCGCGACTTTTTGCGCGCCAACGCCAAGGTCAGGATGGGATACGAGACCATCAAACGTCGGTTGACGGAGATTTTCCCCGAGAGCATCGATGGCTACCTCTACATCAAGGATCCGCTCATGGATATCATTCATCAAGGCGGTGAGTCCTGGGCGCTCACGGTGGGTTGGACACCGGATGAGCTGTATCTGTAAGCAGGCTCGTAACTAAAAACAGTTCCATGACCCCAAAGCAGTTGCCAATCGTTGTTTGAGATAACTGATGCTACTGTTCGGGCCATCGCCAATTGACATCGAAAGTCGCTGCACCCATCACGAGAAACCAACTTCATGAAGGATACACAATTGCTTCGGAACGGGCAGGAGAATCACCTATGAGCAGAATGGTAAAAATCGCTCTCGGGCAGGAACCCAATGGTTGGCCCAAAGAGGCCTCCCCGGCCGAAATCCGCCAACACCACCACCGCCAGATGGAACCCTTGGTGACCGAGGCCGTCGCGGAGAAAGCCGACATCATATGTTTCTGCGAAAACGCACCCGGCCACGGGGTCGACGTCGGATTAAAGGATAAGGGCGGTTTCGAAGACGTGTTGGATGGTCCCGATTTTCAATGGGCCTCCTCACAAGCCGCCAAACATGGCATCTACCTGATCCTACCCACTGTCGGTTTTTATCAGGGTAAATTTCAAAACGTCGCCATCCTGTTTGATCGCAAGGGAGAGGTGTTCGGCGTTTACGAAAAAGTTCATCTCACCAAGGGAGAGCGCGACTCGGGCAAGATCAATGGTGCGACTTGGCCAGTCTTCGATTTGGATTTCGGCCGCGTGGGCATCATGATTTGCCACGATCTGCATTTCCCCGAATCTGCCCGCTGCCTGGCGCTCAATGGCGCGGAGGTTATTTTCTGGCCGACCCACTATGCCGGTCTTTGGGGCGATGATTACGTCATCTCACTCATGCGAGCCGCCGCGATTCACAACGGAATATATTTGGCCTCGATTTCGCTCGGACCTGAACCCGGCACGCCTTGGGTTTCAAACCGGGCCCTTTCGCGCAGCGGTGTGATTGGTCCGCGAGGGGAATGGCGTTTCAGCTCGGGCTTTGAGGCGGGGCTGGCCATCGGAAAAATTGATCTGGAAGAGCCGCTTGATCGGCCCTGGTTCAGCGAATCATTCGAGGACAATTACCGCGATATGTTCCTCGCCGACCGCCAACCCAACGCCTACGGGAGGCTGCTGGAACGTTAATCAGATACTCCTAGAACTGTATATCCTCCCATGAGCAAGCATATCGGAATTGTTGCCTGCAGCGCGGAAGGCGCCGCCCTTTGTTACCGGACCATCTGTGCGGAAGCGAAGGAGCTGATGGGTGAACACATGCATCCGGAGATCAGCATGCATACCCATCCCCTCGGTGAATATATGCCGGGTATCCGAGCTGGTGATTGGCGGCAGGTTGCCGACCTGATGTTGTCCTCCGCTCGTAAACTCGAAACCTGTGGCGCGGACTTTGCCCTCTCGCCGGACAACACGATTCATCAGGCCTTTGATCTGGTTTCGGCCGAATCACCCATTCCGTGGATCCACATTGCAGATTCCGTTGCTCGAGAAGCGAAGAAGGCGGACCTGAAATGCCTCGCGATCACCGGGACGAAATACCTGATGACCGGGCCGGTTTATCCCGGGACCCTCAAAAAATTCGGCATCGCATGTAAGATCCCTAACGAGGCCCAACGGGAAAGGATCGATGAGATCATTTTCAATGAATTGGTCTACGGCATCATCAAGGAAGACTCCCGACTGTATTTTAATGAGGTGATCCAGGAATTGAAGGATCAGGGTTGTGACGGTGTGGTTTTGGGCTGCACGGAAATCCCCCTGATCGTGCGGCCGGACGATTGCCCTTTGCCCACTTTTGATTCCACGCGATTGCTCGCCCGGGCCGCCCTGCGCAAAGCTCTGGCCTCCACCACTGAACCGCCAAGCGGCTCCAACTGATGAATCCACGGTCCGTTCTGGACCTCCTCCAAGGGGGCAAGGCTGCGGCAACGATAATCGTCCCCTCGGACGGCTCACTCGATCAAGCAGCCCAGCGATTGGTCCAAGCGGTTCAAGCCCAGCTCGGCGTCGAACTTGCCGTCATTCCGGCCACCCGACCGCTCACCCATATCGACACCCCGCACGCCATCGCCCTGGGCTGCTTGGCCGATAATCCGTTTATTGAAGCACTCTACTTTCGTTGGCACACCTTGGTGGATCGTTGGTATCCCGGCGTTGACGGATGGGTGATCCAAACGATCTTTTCGCCCCTCAGATCAGGCGAGCATGTGCTGCTGCTGGGCGGCAGTGACACGGCTTCTGTCGAAGCTTCCATTGATCATTTTATCGTTCAATTGAAGACCTGTTCCGGCGGACAAATCCCATGGACCTTCGCAGTGCAACTTGGAGCCGCGCACTTACCTTTGCCCGAAGATCGGATCGATGTCCTCGGCACCGCTCCGAGCCAAGTGGTGATCCCGGAGAACGCCCTGCCCGATCAGCCGTATCAATCCGGTTTCACCGGCGGATCAGCCCGGAACCATCTGTTGCGCTTGGGGATGTATGGACCGCACGCGGATAATTTCCACCTGGCACGTTCTGCTGAGTTTGGCCTACGCTATCTTTACACCGGGAGCAGCGAAGACGCGGCCCGCTACCGCCAAACCTTATTGGCCGAAGTGCGCGCAGGCGTGGTGCAGGAACTCTACCACTACAAGTCGCTCCGGATGCTGCAGCTTTGGTCTCTGTTCGAGTCGAATTCCGTCTTCAGTGACGAAGAGCGGGAGGAAATCACCCACGCGATACGCAGCTACCTTCTGGAGGAAAGTGGCATCGCCAACATTGATGATCTTCGAGGGGCCAGCACCGGGATGGACATCTTTAATCGGCACACGGCGTGTGATGCCCTGAATCTTTGGGTGGGTGCCGACTGGCTGTGGCGACTGACCGGCAAATCCTCTTGGCTCGACCAACGGGCGGTCGCCGATACTTATTTTGAAGCGCAGATCGGGGTCGATGTGCCGCTGACCGGGTTAACCGAGGGTTATGCCTCCTATCTCGAGGTTTTTCTCGAATGGTTGCTGTTGAGCCGGCCGGAAAAAATCGTGGACGACCCTCACATTCGCCTCTGGACAGATCGGGTGATGGGCTTGTGCACCAACACGGGGAATTTAGTCGTTGGGCCCCAAACCGACGAAGCCCGCTATCCTTACAATCTGCTGAGAAAACTAGCCTATTTGCTCGGCGACGGTCGCTGCCAATTCGTAGCGGATCTCCGCGAACGGCAAGTGCTGCAAGGAATGGATCGCGTCATCCAGTTTTCCGCCGGGCAAGCCTACGCCGGTGATATTCCAGTGAGCATGCCCGATGCCAACAGGCTGACCGTTTATCCGATGAATGAACGCTTGCGGCAATGGCAGGCGCCGTCGGTTCCACAAGACAAAGGCTTTGACCGTATCGTCGCTCGAGGAGGTTGGAATGTGGATGACGATTACCTGATGCTTATCGGGGTTCGCGGTGCGGCGAAGGCCCTGCCCACGGTGGGATCACTCGCCGCTTACGAACGATTCGGTCAGCGATTGATCACTTCCGATTCGGTTCCTCTCTTCCCCGTCAGTGCCAGCCCTTGGCGACACTCCACCGTGTGCATCAATGTTGGTGGACTGGGTTTCGGGATGCCCGCAGGCGCAGTGCAATTGGGTCAGAGCGAGCAAGCAGGCGGACACGTATTCTCGATACAAATGACCACGCCCGGTCTGTGTCGCTGGATCCGCACGATCTATTGGCAACCGTCCGCCTATGTTCTCGTCATTGATCGCATCGTGGTGGAACCGGACGAAGACTTTTCACTCGGTGTTAATTGGCGTTGCGGGGGAGAAATCAAATCAATCACTGACGGCTTAGCCACCCTCGCCCACGAATCGGACGTGAATTTTTTCATTCAGGTCAGCGCAGGAATGAAGCTCTTACCCGAAACAAATTCCTATCCGGTTCTGGGGTCACCTGCGGGAACCTCTCCGACAAAGGAAACCATGCTTCATGCCACCTTGGATGGTGGCCGCGAAACTCGTGGCGTGTCTGTCGCAACTCTACTCCACGCAGTAAAAGGAAAAACTAATCCGCAATTTCGTCTGATCACAGATTCGGAAAGCTGGGTCGTCGCGGGCCCTGACGACTCACTTCGTTTTGGTGCAGGATCGGAAGCCGGGAGCCTCGAAATAGATGCAGTTAACGCACCCAATTTACCGACGCGGTCTGATGACCCACTCCAAACCGAGACTGTAAAAATCAGCGGTGAATTATCGACCCAATGGTCCGTCGCATTACCGGCTGATGTATCCTCTTGGACTCAATCTGAAGAAGGCGATTCTTTGGCCATGGGCATGGCAAATGGAGACATAGCGATGCTCGACGGTGCGGGCCAAACAAGATGGCGGACATCGTGCGGCTCATCTGTCAACGCCCTGAAATTTTGTGACGGGGATCTGATTGCCGGCACTCACTCCGGGCAGGTTTATCGATACACCGGAGCAGGAAAATTGCGGTGGCGCTACGCGTGTCAGTTTCGCAATGAACGTGAAATCTGGCCCTGGTGGTTTATGCCCACCCCCGCCATTGGAGCAATCGCGGCGAGTCATGATCTGGTCGTCGCGGGAACCGGCGGCACGAGCTTGAATTTTCTGGATGGCAAAACCGGCGAATTGATGGCCGATGAATTGAGCCGTTACGGTTCCCCAGACCGGATCAAATCCCACTTATCAACGCACACGGGAGAACTGCGTTTCTTGGTGGGGCATTCTCGATTGACCTGTGGTTCGACGGTTCGGGCATGGAATCAGAAGGCGCAAATAGAAATCTCATACGAAAAGAGCATCGAACCAATGGGTCGCTCCATGGATGGGTGGGACTCCTGCGGCGTAGTCGATTTCTGGGTCGGAACCTTGGTCTCAAGCATCACGGATCGCGTGGTGGTGTTGCGACATGGGGCCGTGAATCAACTCACTGTTTACGAAGAATCCACCGGTGCACCTTTGTGGGACGCCACCCTCGGCGATGCCCCCATTGCATTGGCCGTCGTTCCGGGAGATTCCGCGAACGAGGCGCGATGCCACGTGGCCGGACAATTCGGAACTTTGGTCACGTTCGACGGCAATGGAGACCGCGTCACCGCCAAGCGGATATCGTCTTCTCTGGTCGGGATGCAAGCGGGTCCGGATGGCAGCCGCGCACTTTGGAACGAGGCCGAACTGCACATCATCCGCGAGGGATCCCCGGCCAAATGCTTCGCCTTGAATAGCACCCCGATGGGATTGGCTGGACCTACCGATAACCCCGGACTCCTTTGCATTGAACAGAATAACCTGTGCTTGAAACAAATCCCATGGTGATTACCCAACCCCGTCGTCTCGAACTTCAGACTGCCATCGACTCAGGCTTAACGGTGCATATCGCTGCGCCGCGATCCGAACATGGGCAGCAAGTGGCCCAAGTGATTGCCCAAGCCCTGCAGCAACAAGGCGCTCAAACCGAGATCCATGCCGATCCGGAAGAAGACCTGCTGCGCTCGGCCCAGGGTCCGGTCATTGTCGTGGGCAACCTGGCCGACAGCCGCTGCGTTCGCGGGTTGTATTATCGCTCCCGCTGCGCGACCGATTTGTGCTATCCCGGACCGGGTGGTTATGAACTACGCACACTCTGCGATCATTTCGGCACAGGCCATAACCTGATTCTGATCGGCTACAGCGATGCAGATGGGGCCGCCGCCGCAGGGGACGTTTTCAAAAAACGCTTGGGCCATACGATTCCGCATTTGAAAGAGTTGCACGTTACCCGGCTGCCCTTGCCGGCACCCAATGCCGAAGCATACCGCCGGGGAGACTTGCCCGCGACCGCGGCGGAAATTGCGAACACGATGGAAGGGGACAACATCGGCTACCTCTACTACTTAACCGGTGAGCCCGAGTTGGGCGTGATCTACCGGAAAGTGTGGCAGGCGTTTCTGTCCTGCGGCTACGAAAAGAACCATGATATCGTGCAAGCCCACCTTTTCAGCCTGTGGCGTTTGCTACCTTGGCGGTTGGTGGAAGACATGGACTTGTTTGATGAAGCGGAGCGGCTCGCGATTACCCAATTTATTTACGGCTGGGCAGAGAGTGGTGAGGGTTGGCAAAACGTGGCGCATTGCCCGCGCACCCAACGGCCCAACAATGCACGACAAAATCACGAACTGATCCCGGCCATGGCCCTGATGCATGCGGCGGATTATTTTGAAGCTCATTACCCGACCGCGCCCGGGCCCGACCACTGGCGGACGGTTGGTCGCACGGCTTTCGAACCCTACGGCACATCGTGGAAGCCCCTTTGTGATGGGCTGTGCCACGGCTGGTGGATGTCACTACCCGTCATCATGGAATTCGCCCTGCTCGATCCGGAGCATCGGTATTTTGCGGAAGGTGGTGCGCGGAAAGCTGCCGAGTGCGCGATGGCCGTGGTCAACAATGATGGCTGGATGCCGTGTGCCGGGGATACCGATCTCAAACGTCAATTCCCCGGTCCCGTGCTGCGGATTGCAGCCGACTTTTATCAGGATGGCAGTTTCAAATTCGTGCACGACCTGGCCCCGCCTGATCGTCGATTCGGTTGGCAGCCTCTGCTGCCGCGGGCCTTCGACAGCGGAGTGGCGGCGGAGAAACCGAAGACCCACATCGGAGTCACGGTGGTGCCCGTTGACCCATTGGTATACCATGTCTGGGAACACGAACCCGAGATCGCGGTGGATGCTGTCGCCACCCCACCCTCCGCCCCGATTGAGCAATGTTTCGACAAACTAGCCGTGCGAACCGGGTGGAACTTGGCTGATGACTATCTGCTGATTGATGGGCTCGGCGGAGGCAGTCATTCCTATGACGATGCCGGAGGTATTGTTGAATACGCCCGCCTCGGAGTGTCCGTTGTTGTGCAGGAGGACAGTTTTGTTCACTCCGCTCCGGAACACCATTCGGTCGTGACGATTGTGCGCGATGGCCAAAGTGGAATCATCCCCGGATTCTCCATCTTGGAGGAGCAGCATACCGATGACGCTGGCACGGTTTATCTTCGCCTGCGGTCGAAGGATTACGCCGGGGCGGATTGGGTGAGAGAAATTCATCTCTTTCCGGGTAAGTGCGCCGCGTTTGTCGACACGGTGACGGCGAACACCACCGGAGACTTCGCGGTTGAGGCGCACTTTCGCACCCCCACCCGACTCACTCTGGATAATCACGGAGCACGCGGCAAACGGAAGAGCCCATGCACTGGAGAGGTCGAGGTCAGGCTGACCAGCCTTTCGGATGCTTCACATCTGAGCATCACGGATATCCCGTTTCACTACCGCTATCCCGCAGAAGTAGATCAGGAGCTGTGGCGCACTCGCTACCGCAGTGCCGAAATGGTGCTGACGGCCTTTGCGGCCCGGGATACCACGCTCTTGAAACCGGGCGAGTCCGTGCGATTGGTTCATGTTGCGCAGGCCTGCGCGCCGGACGAAACGCCGGTCCATCTCCTACAAGAGGGTGCTGAGCTATTCATTACCGAAGGAGAAACGCGCACCCCGCTAAAGACCTTTGCGATCAAGCTACCGACCGCATCTCAGTCAGAAAAGGCAACCTCAACTGACGCAAAGGGATTGAATCCTTTCTTCAATGCCGGCGCCCCCATCACCGCGTTGTGTCAGCTGAATGCAGGTGCGATCGCCGTGGGCACGAATTCGGGAGCATTGAGTTATGTGGGGGATGACGGCCAAGCAAAATGGAGCACCAATATCGAGGGTCCCATCCATGATATCGGGGTGACCGCTACCGATCAGTCCACGTTAATCGCGGCGGGCCATGGGCTCGCCGATCTGACCACATTCAATGCGATGGGAGATCAGCAATGGTCCCACCACATTGGGCGTGAACCCTCCCCTTGGCCATGGTGGGAACTGACCTCTCCCATTCCGGTTCAAGTCGCCGGCGGCGTGATCGATGGGGAGGAATTTTTCGCGGTCGGATGTGGTGATCTCCAGTTGCGATGCTTCGACCCGAAGGGAAAGGAGCTTTGGAGCACACGTCATTACGGAGGCGTCCCGGGAAGAGTAACCGTGGCCGATGTAGACGGTTCCGGAAAACAGCGGATAATCGAAGGCGGAGAAATCCTGAGTTGCACGTCCGCCTGCTGCCTCTTCGAACCCAATGGGACGTTGATCGTGAATCTGCCCGTGGAAGGCTGGACCAGCATGCTGACGGCTCTGGCCCTGGGCGATGCCGGTGAGCGCCACTTCATCGGGTGCGGGGCAAATCGCGGTAAGAATCTTCACATGTTCGAACTCCACGATGGGAAATGGCAATCGAACTGGCTGACCCAACTTGGCGGCCAAGTTAATGGCATCTGCATTTTCGGAGCCGAGGACTGCATGATTGTCGCCACCAGCCAGGGCTTCCTGATCGGCTACGATCTGACCGGCAAGCAACTCTGGCACCTGCTCTTCACTCAAGGACTCCGCCACTTGGTGCGCTTCGGAAATCGCGTGATCGCCGTCGATGCTGCTGGTGGCTTGCTCATAGTGAATCTGACGGGCCAGGTGGAACATCAGACTGCCCTGCCCGGCCCCTGCTCATTCGTCACTCACGATAGCCACGGTATCTTTTTCGCCTGTGGCCATGAAATCTGGCGCTACGACCCAGCCTGAGCGTTTAGCGCTCAGCCGTCAGCATTGCTCCTTTACCCGCCCAATGGGCACCCGGTTCAGTCGGCTCTTTGAGCCACCGTCTGCGACGGCACCATCTGCGTGCTCGCGCACTCCGTCAGCTTTCAGGTCTCCGTCTTAGCTACTCACTACTCGCTACCTGCTATGCGTTTCTTCGCCCCTTGGCGTCTTCGCGCTTAATGAATTTCCAGCGAACAGTCATCAGCCGTCAGCGATCAGCTTTCGGGTCTCAGGTTTGCTCCTTCACCCGACTTTCATCACCAAACTTTCAACGCGAAGCCGCGCAAGTCGCAGAGATCGCAAAGCTCAAACCATACTGTCTCTGCGGCCTTAGCACCTCTGCAACTTTGCGATAAATAGCCTCCGCGCAGGCTAATTCCTATCAGCGTCAATTAGCGCTGATCAGCGGTTAAAATTGTTCATGGTCTTCGCCTTTTCGGCTCCGTCCCTGCTTTGCGTTGTTCCTCGTCTGCCCACGGGCCTGTCCGCCATAGCTTTAGCGACGGCGGGCACCCGACTGCGTCACCCTTGCGCTTCGCTCCAGGGCAAATCGCAAAGCGATTTACCATCTCCGGGCTTCCGCCCTCCGTCCTTCGCCCCCTAGCGTCTTCGCGCTTAATAAATTCCCAGCTCTCAGCCCTCAGCCGTCAGCTTTCCTTCCGCTCCGTCCTCACTACTCACTACCCACTACTCACTCCTGCTTTCACCATTGCAAAGCCAACGAACCAAGGAAAAATCCGGTCCCATTCGTCAGGTGAGCCCGCTCAAGTGGGCTTCTCCCGACAATTAATGTAATCCCACCCATGTCCACCCCTGCTTCCGAGGTTCGCCTAAGTCGCGAGATGCGACTGTTTGATATCACCATGATTGGGGTGGGTGCCATGATCGGCGCCGGTATCTTTGTACTGACCGGTATGGCCGCAGGTGTCGCGGGTCCCGCCCTGCTGTTGGTCTTTCTGCTCAACGGCATAGTGACACTCTTTGCGGCCGCGGCCTACGCAGAACTGGGTTCTTCTTTTCACAGCGCGGGCGGCGGTTATCTCTACGTCAAAACCGGACTCAAGGATCCCCAGGGATTCATGAGCGGCTGGATGTCGTGGTTCGCCTATATCGTGGCGTGTTCGTTGTATGCGCTCGGCTTCGGCGCGTATGGCAAGGAAGTGCTACCCTTGCTCGGACTGGAACACTTCAGCCTGCCGTTCCTGCCGATGGAACAGTGGCTCGCCTTGGGAGTGGTCGCCATATTTTCGTTCATCAACTATCGCGGCGCCTCGGAGGCCGGCAGTGCGGGCAATTTCGTGACGATGGGCAAGATCGTGCTATTGGCCGTCTTCGTGGGTTTCGGCATTTGGATCACGCTGCAGCGGCCCGATTGGCAGTCGACGTTTACGACTGATTTCGTGCCCAACGGGTTTGGCCACGTCTTCATCGCGATGGGTCTGACCTTCATCGCTTTCGAGGGTTATGAAATCATCGCCCAATGCAGCGAAGAGGTGCGCGAGCCGGAAAAAAACGTGCCGAAGGCCATCTTTCTGTCCCTGGCCATTGTGGTTCCGATCTACCTCTTGGTGGCGTTTGCCGCCCTCGGCTCTGTGGTGCCCGAGGGCATGACCAGTTGGCAATATCTGGGCATCCACAAGGAAACCGCCCTCGTCAATGTCGCCCAGTCCTTCTTTCGCGGCGGAGGCCTCATGCTGATCATCGGCGGTCTTTTTTCGACCATGAGCGCGTTGAACGCGACTATCTACTCCTCCTCCCGGGTTTCTTTTGCAATGGGCCGGGATCGCAATCTGCCCTCCTGGTTCGGCCGGATCCACGCACAGCGCAAAACGCCCCATTGGTCCATTTTGATGTCGGGCCTGTTGAGTGCGGTGATCGCCGTCTCCATGCCCATCGAGATGGTGGCCAGTGCCGCCAATATCATGTTCCTGCTCCTGTTCATTCAGGTGCAGGCCGCCCTGATCGCTCTGCGCAAAAAACGCCCCGAGATGAAACGCGGCTTCCGCGTACCGTGGGTGCCGCTGGTGCCCATCGTCGGCATATTACTGCAACTCGGTTTGGCCGTCTTCCTGTTTTTCTACAGTCCCATGGCCTGGCTGAGCGCGGGGGTCTGGATCGCCATTGGACTCGGCGTCTTCTATGGTTATTCCCGTCGTCGCGACCACGCCTACGCGCAAGTCGTGGCCGGGCGCGAGGCCGCTGATCGTCGCGAGTACCGCATACTCACCTGTGTCGGCTCACTGCGTCGGGCGCCCATTGTGATCGGTGCGGCCGCGGCCGTGGCGCGACACTACAACGGCGAACTCGTGGTGATGTCCGTGGTCGAAATGTCGGACCGCGACCTGCTCGCTCAAGGCATCGACGAAGCCAAGAAGGTCAAAGAGGATTTGCACCGCATCATCGGCGAACTCGCTCTCGGCGACGTTCCCATAACTGTGGTCGTCAAGGTATCCCACCGGATATCGTATGGCATTACCGAGACGGCATTGGAAGAGCGCTGCAATCTGATCGTCATGGGCCGCGTCCGTCGCGAGAGTCTGATCGGGCGCCTGGCCGCGACGATTGTGGATCGCGTGGTGCGCTCCGCTCCCGCCCAGGTCATGGTGGTCACGGCGGACAAGTGGCCGGATAAAATTAAAACAGTTTTACTCGCCTACGAACCCGGTCCCCACGCCGCGCTCAGTGTCGACATGGCGTCGGCGTTTGGCGGTCATGAAGGCTCCAAGGTGCGCGCCATCCATATCATGCCCCACAACGCGACCGCCGAAGAATTGAGTGCCGCCAAGGCAACAATGTCCGGGGAGATCGGCGAGCTCTGTTCGCCGGAAGAACGCCGCGTGGTACAATCCGGGGATATCGTCACGGGTCTGTTGCGCCACTCCGGCGATGCCGATTTGTTTGTGGTGGGCGGCACGGACGCCGGATTGCTGGAACAGCTCTTGGGTTATGCCCCGCCTTTGGAACTGGCCGACCGTACCAGCCGCCCGATGATCACCGTCTATGAAATGGCCGCCGAGCCCAAACGTTGGATATCCTGAACACCCCTCTAAATTATGAACGAAAAACCACTTGAATCGCTGCGTGATCTGGCCTCCAGCCTCACGAGCTATCTGCCCACCCTGATGGCTGGTTTCCTCGTGTTGGTGCTGGGGCTGGTCGTGGCCTGGATCGGCTCTAAATTTATTGTGCGCGTGTTGATCGTCATGCGTCTGGATCGCGTGATCGGCCGACTCGGCTGGGGCCGGGCTCTGCAAAAAGGCGACGTGCGGCATGCCCTGTTCGGGTTGATCGGTAACGTGTGCGGCTTCCTGATCTTTTTGGTGTTTCTGGATAACGCCGTGATTATTTGGCACCTGACGGTGGTGTCCCATCTACTCGGTCGTCTGGTGGCTCTCGCTCCGCAAATCTTCACCGCCATCATCGTATTGATGGTGGGTTGGGGCATCGCCACGGCGGCCGCCCGGTCGGTGCAGAAAGCCCTCCTGCAGGAGGAATTCGAACGCGCCCAACTTCTGGGTCGGCTCGTGCGCACCGCCATTTTGGTTGTGACGGTGGCCATTGCTCTGGTGGAGCTGAAGATCGCGGTCAACATCGTCACCGGGGCCTTCCTCTTGGCCTTCGGATCACTCTGTGTGAGCTTCGTCCTCGCCATCGGCCTCGGCAGTAAACGCGCCGTGGAAATCATGTGGGAAGAACGCCTCGGCCGCCGCAAAAACGGGAAAGCAGTAGACGAAGAAAAGTAGTTACTAGCTGCCAGCGACTGGTCTACTGATCTCAACGCAAAGCCGCAGAGTAGCAAAGACCCAGGCGACTATTTATACCGCTGATTTTCGCTAATCTGCACTGTTCCAGAAATATAATCACCCCCTTCGCGCCTTGGCATCTTTGCGTTAAATCCTACGCCCCTCGACTGCGCGATTAGCGCAGGCTCAGTCCTCAGTCCTATTAGCGTCAATTAGCGAAGATTAGCGGTGAAAATCCTAGCTTTAGCGGTCAGCTCTCCGCTCTTGCCGCATACGCCGCAAACCGCAAACTCCCTCCCGTGCCTTCATCCGGTCACCATAAACGAGCCATCTATCACCATGGTCATGAGCATTCGGCCAAGAAGGTTGTCCTGCACTCGCTGGAACGACTTCTCGTCGCCCTGGTAATCATCGAGCTGGTCTTTCTCCCTTGGGCCATGGGTGGCATGCGGCTTTGGACACAATACACCTTCACTGGAATCGCGCTACTGGCCTTCCTCGTCGCCAATCTACCCCGAAACTACACGGAGGAAAACTCCCGTGCGGGCCGACACCACCTCTCCATCTGGCCCCGGCTCTTCAAGTTTCCTGTATTTTGGCTTGGAGATCACGCCGTAGATTGCAGCCACCGACTTGGGCACGCCCAACAGATCCGCCGCATCGACAAAAAACGCCACCATTTCAGCTTCAAAAGCCACCACCTCGGAGGGACGGTCCCCCGGCAGTACCAGCGAGGGGCGCGGAGCATTTTGCTGCGAAGAAATCATGGGGTTACCTGCCACAGGACGGGGATACCAACACATCTCCAATATATTTCAATTCAAATTGAACAAAACTACCTCGGGAAAGGGGTCAGGCCGCTAGTTGCCAGTTTGGGGGAAGGATGATGCAGATGATTTTAACGCAAAGGTGCAAAGCAGCAAAGCAAGGGGAGGAATAAGGGAAGAAGTCAAAAGGTCGAAGGTCGGAAGGTTCCAAGGGTGATAAGGCAATGCAGGGGGATATGAGGCAGGGAAGAACTGATATTAACGCCAGGTCGCGATGTCGCAAAGCTCGAACTCCAATACCTTGGAACACTTATCCGCGCTCATCTTCACTAATAAGGAAGTAAATCCAACCAACCTGATCAGGCCTGAGTTTGTGTGACACGGAGGTCTCTTATTTGTGTGTTATGGGTTTAGTTGCGGTATGGGCAACTGGTTAGTTGCTTGGCCCCCATGGGGGCCAAAAATTTTGCCTCGGCCTGCC
>FLOH01000267.1_pt1 | contig 130720 bp, 116 predicted proteins | sample 756751 | NCBI WGS metagenome assembly FLOH01 (sample SAMEA4026879, study PRJEB14308) | marine metagenome | biome: coastal water; material: water | depth 74 m
GATGATGGTCATGACGCGGTGACCAGCAAGTCGCGGGAATAATCGGTCAAAAATTCGAAGCCATCCTTGGTCACCACAACGGAATCGCCGATACGTCCGGCCAGTTCGCCATCGACCGAAATGCCACCGTCAACGGCGAAGGTCATGCCAGCTTGCAGGACCGTGGTGTCACCTTTTTTCAGTTCCGGCTTTTCCAGATATGCGACGCCGATGGACCGACCGGTGCGGTATGATGTGGCGAAGCCGTTCGCCGCGTAGACGGCGTCGGCGGCAGCGGCGACGTGTTCGGCCAGGGCGCCCGGCCGGATCGCGGCCAGCGCCGCGGCTTGCGCTTCAACGGCGACTTGCTGAATTCGCGCCGCTTTGTCTGAAACTTCGCCGACAAAAAACATGCGGTCGAAACCCAACTTGTATTGCTTGAACTGCGCCATGTTGCAGAAACAAAAATAAACCGGATCGCCCCGGTCGTACCGTTTGACGCTGGCCCGACGGTGGACCATGGAGGTATCGGTGCCGCTTTGTACGATTTGAAGATTATGGATCATCGGCGAGACGAAGGCTTCCCAACCACTGGCGGTCAAAAACCCGGCGGCCTTGCGACTGCCGGCGGCGATCACCGCCAGGGCAGATTCAAATTCCTGGACGCCTTCGGCCAGCGACCCATGGGCGGCTTCCATCATCGCACCGGCGATTTCACCGGCCTTTTTCATGACATTGATTTCGCTGGGTGACTTGATCATTCGCATGGTGCCAAGCATCGCCGAGGCGTCGCCCAAGACGATCCCCGGATATTGTTCATCCAGCCAGTTTCGAACAACGGCGGGCAGCACATCTCGTTCGACGGCCAGCCGCTTGAGGCCGGGGCCTAGAATTTCCGCTAACACATTTTCCCAGCGCATATCACCGGCATCCTGCCAGGTCCGGATATCATCGACCCAGGTCATGGCCGAAACCATTTCGCATTCCATCAGCGGTGTCAGCACGACGGGCGCCTGACCCGAACGCAGGACAAGAAAGGTCGGACGACCGAATTCGACCGACAGGTAGCCCCAGAAACCGGCCAGATAGGCGATCGAGGACTCGTCCGTAATCACCGTGATTTCATGACCGGCCTGAACAAGGGTGTCCTGAAATTTAGCCGTTCGTTCCCGTGCTTCGTCAAGAATATCCACCATTGCCGCCCCAAACAAACTGCCCTGTTTTCTTGATTATTATGTAGACACTATCATAGCTGTATACACCATACCAGTAAAATCCTATAATTTGGTTATATTTTACGATAATTTGGCATACATGCATAAACCTTTAAGACTGAAACGTTGATGGCGCCTTCTCCTCAATCCCCCTCTTCAGCCGTTCAACGCCCCGATATCCGCTTCGATGAGGGACGCCACAGCCGTGCCAAAATCGGCTTCGTTTTGCTGGCGACCGAACAAACCATCGAAGATGACGTGGTGGCGTTGCGGCCGCCGGGCGTCGGCGTTCATTTCGCCCGGGCGCCCATAAAGGACAGCATCACCAATGCCACACTGGCCGCCCAGGTCCATGAACTGGCGGGCGCGGCGGCGACTTTGTTGCCGGACGGAAGCCTCGACGTTGTCTGTTACGGTTGTACATCGGGAAGCCTGGTGATCGGCGAAGAATGGGTTTTTCAGGAACTGAACAAGGGCGCACCGAAGGCCAAGGCGACATCGCTGATTACCGGGGTCGTTCGCGCGCTTAGAGCGTTCGAGGCCAAACGTATCGTCGTGGCCACACCTTACCTTGACGAAATCAACAGCCGCGAGGCCGACTACCTGGAAGCCGCCGGATTTACGGTCCTCGATATTTGCGGCCTGAACATTGAGAAGGACAGCGAGATGGTCAAAGTCACGCCGTCTTACATTGCCGAATTCGCCGCCAGCCTGGACCGCCCCGACGCCGACGCCGTCTTCGTCAGTTGTGGCGCGCTACGGACCCTGGATGTTATTGGCGACTTGGAACAAGCCATCGGCAAACCGGCGATTTGTTCAAACCAGGCGATGATTTGGGACACTTTGCGCCTGGCCGGGATTGCCGACCCCATCGATGGTTATGGCCGCTTGTTGAAGGAGCCGTTGAGCGACCATGCGCATCGAACTTGACCATATCCACGAAATTCTTCGCGACCGGATTTGCCTTTTGGAATACCGTCCGGGGGCAATTATTCGCGAAGGCGAACTGGCCCTGGAATTCGACATCAGCCGGACCCCCATCCGCGAAGTCCTGCAAAGGCTGGAAAACGCGGGCCTGGTCGAAATCCGCAACGGTGTCGGAACCATTGTCAGCGAACGGACGCTGGTCGAAATCAAGCAAATTTACCAAATTCGCCTGCGGCTGGCGGCCTTGATTGGCGATATGACACCCAACACCTGCCGCCCGGAAGATATAGCCACTTTCGAACCCCTGCTTGAACGGGCCCACGCCGTGGTCAAAAATTTTGATGCCCGCGAATACTGGCACATCGATCATGAGGTCCATTTCGCCATCGGCCGGCTGATCGGCAACGCCCCGTTAAACGAAATGTGGGACCGCTATTATTTTCAAATCGCCAGTTTTTGGTATCAAGTCATCGAGGCCGAACCGCTGGATGTGTCAAGGTCCCTGGTCAGGGAACTGGAAGACGTGCGTGAAGCCATGATCCGCAACGATGTATCGGCCGTTGGCTATATCGAACGGAATTACATATCCTATGGCTTCGACCGGGTGCTGGTGATTTTCGGCGAACGACCTGACCGTCATTGTTGATCAGGGTTGAACGCGCTAAACTACCCACTACAGTAAAAAAGCCCATACGGATTTTGCGCCGTCAAAGGGGCAATAGCGGTACCCCCCGCTGGCGGACTTTGCGCTATGAATGACGATATTTACGCGGCGATTGATCTTGGCACCAACAATTGCCGATTGCTGGTCGCCAAGATACACCAGGACTCGTTTCGGGTGATCGATTCCTATTCGCGAATTGTCCGCCTGGGTGAAGGTATTGGCGAGCCGACTAACGATCCCTGCATGTTATCTGAAAACGCCATGAACAGGACCATCGAGGCGCTCGCCATATGCGCCGACAAAATGCGCCAAAATGGCGTCAGCCGGTCGCGGTCCGTGGCTACCGAAGCCTGCCGCCGGGCCACCAATCGGCAGCCGTTTTATGATCGGGTGGAAAGCGAAACCGCGATCCGCCTGGAAACCCTGTCGCCTGAACAGGAAGCCCAACTGACCCTTGATGGCTGTCGGCAGTTGTTGATTTCTGGCACGTCTCGCGCCCTGGTCTTCGATATCGGCGGCGGCAGCACGGAATTGATCTGGGTCGATTGCAGCGCCCCCGACGAGGCCCGGGTTATTGGCATGAAGTCTTTCCCGTTGGGCGTCGTCACCCTGGCCGAAATCTATGGCAATGATGTTATTTCCCGTGCCGAATACGACGCCATCATTGACGGGCTCGATGACGGATTGGGCGAATTTGACGATGAATTCGGCATTTCAGACCATATGCTGGACCACGACATTCAGATGTTAGGGACCTCAGGAACGGTAACCACGCTGGGCGGGATTTATCTGAACCTGCCGCGATATGACCGCTCCAAGGTCGATGGCCTGAACATGCGCATCGAAACCATCAGCGCCATCAGCGACCGCCTGTGTAAAATGAATTTCCAGGAACGCGCGCGCAATGCCTGTATCGGTCGGGACCGCGCCGACCTTGTGGTCATGGGATGCGCCATCATGGAAGCCATATACCGGCGCTGGCCGGTGACCACGTTACGGGCCGCCGACCGTGGCATCCGCGAGGGCTTGCTGCTTGACTTAATGTCCCAAAGGGCAGAAACCCCAGCACCATGACGAAAAAACCAGGCAAAAGCCGGGCAACCGGATCGGCACCAGGCGGACGCGGCCTGTTCACCAAGGTCAAGACGGCCAGGGGCAGGAAACTGTCGTCGACCCGCTGGCTGCAACGTCAGTTAAATGACCCTTATGTAATCGAAGCCAAAAAACGCGGCTATGCGTCCCGCGCCGCCTTCAAGCTGATCGAACTGGATGACCGCTTCCATTTCCTTAAAAGCGGCCAGCGCATTGTTGACCTGGGCGCCGCACCCGGTGGCTGGACCAAGGTCGCCGTCGAACGCATCAAACCCGGCGATAAAAATAACGACGGTCAGATCGTCGCCCTGGATATCAACGAAATGGAACCGGTCAGCGGGGCCACCGTCCTGCACCACGATTTCCTGGACGAAGACGCCCCGGATTTGCTGAAAAGCGTCCTGGGCGGCCCGGCCGATGTGGTCATGAGCGATATGGCCGCCCCGGCGACGGGACACGCCGCTACCGATCACATGAAGATCATGGCGCTGTGCGAGATAGCGCTTGAATTTTCCTACGAAGTTTTGGCTCCGGGCGGGACATTTCTGGCCAAAGTGCTGCAAGGCGGCACCGAACATCAGATGCTGGCGACCATGAAAAAACACTTCAAGACCGTGCGTCACGCCAAGCCACCGGCCAGCCGCTCGGATTCGGCGGAAATGTATGTCATCGCCATGGGTTATCGGGGCGATACCACGCGCTGATGATCGGGCTTGGATTCGGCGCGCTCTTGTGTATGATGCCGCGTCAAATCATGCCCGAGGAGACACCATGACTATTCGCGAAGCCCTGACCTTCGATGACGTCCTTCTGGTTCCCGCCAAATCTGACGTTTTGCCGGCCAATACCGACACCCGAACCCGCCTGACCCGGACCATCGAACTGGGTATTCCGCTGATTTCGGCGGCCATGGACACGGTCACCGAAAGCGCCCTGGCCATCGCCATGGCGCAGGAAGGCGGCATTGGCGTGATCCACAAAAACCTGAGCATCGAACAACAGGCCGGCGAGGTCCGTCGGGTCAAAAAGTTCGAATCCGGGATGGTCACCGATCCCTTCATCATCGATCCGCGCGCGACCCTGGCCGACGCCCTGAGAATCAAGGAAATGCATAATATTTCGGGGATACCCGTGGTCGACAAGGACACTGGTACTCTGGTCGGTATCCTGACCAATCGGGACGTCCGCTTCGCCGACAACCTGGAACAGCCGGTCGGCGAATTGATGACTACCCACAGCACCGAAAAACCGCTGATCACGGTATCGGAAAATATCGACCGCGATTCCGCCAAACGGTTGCTGCACCAACACCGCATCGAAAAATTGCTGGTCGTCGACGACGCCTTCCGCTGCGTCGGCCTGATGACCGTGAGAGACATTGAAAAAGCCCAACAATACCCCAACGCCTGTAAGGACGATTTGGGCCGTTTGCGGGTCGCCGCGGCGACCGGCGTCGGCAGCGATGGCCAGGCCCGTGCCGAAGCCCTGATCGATGCCGGTTGCGACGTTATTGTGGTCGATACCGCCCACGGTCATTCCAGCGGCGTTATGGCGGCGGTCACGGCGATCAAGAGACTTTCCAACACCGCCCAGGTGATCGCCGGCAACATCGCCACACCGGACGCCGCCAAGGCGCTGGTTGACGCCGGTGCCGATTGCGTCAAGGTCGGCATCGGGCCCGGCACCATCTGCACCACCCGCATGGTCGCCGGTGTCGGCATGCCCCAGTTATCGGCAATCATGGAAACCGCCGAGGCCTGCGCCAAGCTTGATATTCCGATCATTGCCGACGGCGGCATCAAGTTTTCCGGTGATATCGCCAAGGCCATCGCCGCTGGCGCCGAATGCGTGATGATCGGATCATTGTTCGCCGGCACCGATGAAAGCCCCGGCGAGGTCTTTTTGTATCAAGGCCGGTCCTATAAGGCCTATCGCGGCATGGGATCCCTGGGCGCCATGGCGCGCGGGTCGGCCGATCGTTATTTTCAGGAAGACGTTTCCGACAACCTGAAACTGGTGCCCGAAGGCATTGAAGGACAGGTTCCCTACAAAGGCCCGGTCGGCAATGTCGTGCACCAGTTGATCGGCGGCTTGCGGGCCTCTATGGGTTACACCGGCAGCGCCACCATCGCCGATATGCGCTCGAAGACCGAATTTCGCCGCATTACCAGTGCCGGGTTGCGCGAGGGCCATGTTCACGATGTCACCATCACCCGCGAAGCGCCTAATTACCGCCAAGGCAATTAAGTGACCCCCGCAGCACGGCTTTCTGCCGCCATCGAATTGCTCGACCTGATCGAACAGTCCAACATGGCCGCCGAAGGCATCGTGCGGTCCTATTTCAGGGCCCGGCGGTATGCCGGATCGACAGACCGGCGCACGACCAGCGAAAGGGTTTACGCCGTCATTCGCAATCGCGCCCGGCTCGACTGGTGGATCGCCGGGGCGGCGGGTGACTTGGAACCGGCGTCGCGCACCCGGGTTCTGGCGGCGCTGGTATTGCTCGACCAGGAAAATCCGGAAACTCTCGAAACGCTGTTCAACGGCGGCGGTCACGGGCCTGCCCCGTTAAGCCCCGACGAGCGCGAACTGGCCGCCAACCTGGCGGGCAAACCCCTGCATCACGACGCCATGCCCGAAGGTGTGCTGGGCGAGGTGTCGGAATGGCTGACACCTATGCTGCAACAGCAATTCGGTGCGGACTTCACCACTGAAATGGCCGCCCTGAATACCCCGGCGACGGTCGATGTGCGTGTCAACATCGGTCGCGTCACCCGCCAGCAAGCTAGGAAGTCGCTGTTGCGGGACGGTATCAAATCAGAAGATACCCCGCTGTCAGTGGTCGGCTTGCGACTGTGCGATCATGCCCGGCTGGAAGACACCAAGGCTTTCAAAAAGGGCCTGATCGATGTCCAGGATGAAGGCTCGCAACTGATCGCCCTGCTGTGCCAGGTCAAACCCGGCATGACGGTTATCGACTATTGCGCCGGGGCCGGTGGCAAATCTCTGGCACTGGCCGATTTCATGGGTTTGCAGGGTAACGAACACGCGGCGGGTCGGCTGATCGCCTGCGATGTTTCGGCGAAAAGGCTGGCGCGCATGGATGAACGCCTGAAACGGGCCGGAACCGAAGCCGTCGAACGGTATGCGCTGGAGGCCGATGATCTTCCGCCGGGCCTCAAGGACGGCGCAGACCGGGTGTTGGTCGACGCCCCTTGTTCGGGTTCGGGCGCCTGGCGACGGCATCCGGAAGCCCGCTGGCGATTGACCCCCGAACGCCTGAACGAACACTTGGCCGACCAACGCACGGTGCTGCACGAAGCCGCCAAACTGGTCAAACCCGGCGGCCACCTGATCTATGCCACGTGTTCCCTGCTGGGCCAGGAAAATGAAGATCAAATCGCCTGGTTCCTGGCGCAACATGATAAATTTCAGGTCCTGCCCATGGGCCAGGTCTGGGTCGAGGCCATCGGCATCGCCGCGCCCCCCGGCACGGTACGGAGCGATAGCCTGTCCTTAAGCCCCGCCCGCACCGGCACGGATGGCTTCTATTGCGCGGTACTGGGGAAAAAACTGTGAATAACCCTCTCGAATTGGGCAAAAAAACAGGACAATACAGCGAGTCGATACAATTTATGAGTCGGTAGACGACTTTGAATAGGTATAAAGTGGATTCGTTGATCTAAGAATATATGTCGGTCATTTTGCTTGGGGGCGCTTCGTGCAAGATACGAGTTACGACAAAAAGCTGTTAGCCGCCATCACCGACAGTGCCGTAGAATTTTCAGCTGGCAGAGGCTGGCCCGACGGGATTCAAACCCTGCTTGAAAATCTTGGTCGCGTGACCGGCTCCTCCCTGACCTGGCTTTCCCAGACCATCGAAAACGACACCTATCAAGTGGTCCGGGATTTGCGGTTCGAATGGGCGTCGGAAAGCCGCTATTCACAGCTCAGCAATAAACAGTTCCACATGTACAAGACGTCCCTGCTGGATGACTATTATGGCGCGATCGTCACCGAACGGGCGCAGGGCAAATGGCATAAATTGATTGTCGCAAACGCCCCTGAAGGCGCCATGAGGGAAGACTGGTTAGCGCAGGGTGTCAAATCGATGCTGACCATCCCGATCATGGTCGACGGCCAGTGGTGGGGAACCCTGGGCTTCGATGACCACATTCGGGAACATGACTGGTCAACGGGTGAAGTCAATATCATGCGCATAGCCAGTTGTATGATCGCCGCGGCGGTGCTTCGCGAACAGTTGGCTTCGAACCAGAAGCGCTTTGGCATCATCGAAAAAATAACCGGTAGCGGCGCCTGGGAAATTGACTATGTCAAACGCCAATCCTGGCTGTCGGACACGCTTCTTGAAAGCCTGGGCGTTCGCCAGTACGCCGCTTCGCGGGGGATGAAATCTGTCATCAAGTTGATTCATCCCGAAGACCGCGGACGCTTGTTCAAGCTGGCCCGGGAGTGCGTCGCCGGCAATCAGGAAAATTTCCGCATGGACCTGCGCCTGAAAGGCGAAGGAGACGTTTATTACTGGTTCGATGTCTTAAGCAATATAGCACTGGACGGTGACGGTGAACTGCTTGGCTTGTCCGGCATCGCGGTCGATATCAGATCCAAGAAAAAAATCGAAATATCCCTGCGCGAAATTGCCCGCACCGATTCCCTTACCGGGCTTTCCAACCGCCGTCATCTCGACGAAACATTGGCCAAGGAATTTGATCGCGCCCATCGCTACGCCCAACCCCTGGGATTGTTGCTGCTCGATATCGACCATTTCAAGCTTCTCAACGATACCTACGGCCACAGCCGGGGTGACCAGGTCTTGCGGGCGCTGGGCCGGTTGTTGAAGGACCATTTTCGGGATGTCGACCATCCCTGCCGTTTCGGGGGCGAAGAATTCGCCGTGGTGTTGCCGGGCACCGGCCTGGCCGCCGCCATGGAAACCGCGGAACGCCTGCGTCGGCGCATCGAATCAAGCAATTTCAGCGGCCTTCCCATGACCATGAGCATCGGCGTTTCTGCGCTGCCGGAAATCAATGTCACCGATGCCGACAAACTGCTGATCGCCACGGACCGGGCCTTGTACGAAGCCAAAAGAGGCGGTCGCAACCGGGTTTGCCTGGCCCACGAAGGCCACCTTGTGGCGTTCAACGCGCTTTAACAGGCATCCGTCTTTCCTGAATTATGCTAGGGTATCGCCCAATTTGAAATTGCGCGGGACCACGTAAAATGGCGGAATCGAAGGCTCCTCCCCCTCCGTATCGTAAACTCGCCGGGCGCGAGGCCGCCGCCCGCTCGCCGAAAACGGCGATCGACGTCGCGCAGATTGACCACAACATCAACCAAACCGCCCGCAAGCAGGTCTCCGATGCCCTGAAAAAGAACCCGGAACTGGTTTTATCGATCATCCGGGGATGGAAAAGCGGCGACCGCTGAGGGTCATGCCGTCGCGGCTTTCATAAATCGCGCGAGGATTTCATCGGGCCCCAGGGGCACCAGGTCGATGCCGGGCATCAGGCCAATTTCGGCCTTGATCACCAAAGTATGCATTTCGTTCGCCGCCAGCGCCTTACTGACGGCCGGCGAGATGTCTTGCGGTCGGTCGATCAGGGTAACATTTGGCACCGAACAGGCTCGTGCGACTTGATCGAGCCTGACGTTGCGAGCCGTGAACGAAGGCTGGAACCCGGTCGATCCGTTGGCTTCGTTGTCGATGATAATATGAACCAGATTTCCCGGCGCATTAAAGCCCATGGTCGCGAAAGCCCCCATGTTCATGACGTTGGCGCTGTCGCCATCCAACACCACCACCTTTTTGGCACTCGACATGGCCAGGCCAAGGCCGATGGACGAGGCCATGCCCATAGAACCCAACATGTAAAAATTGGCGGCCCTGTCCTTGATTTTGAACAGTTCCTGACACGGATGGCCGATGGTGCAGACCACCAGTTGATCGGTGATCTGGTCCATAATTTTTTCGGTAACCTGATAGCGCATCAATCCGGTCATGTGGCCTCCCAAAAGCTGAACGGCAGTAACAGCCCCAAGGATCGGCGTTCGGCAAAAGCCGTGGCTATTTCGGCGTCGATCAAGTCCAGTTGATCGGGATGACCGATTGAGACGGCCGGTACGCCCGCCGCCGCCATGACGTCGGCCACGGCATCCCCCATGACGTTTTGCGCCGCTACCGGCTCGCCGGGGCTGCCGCGATGGCTGATGACGAATATCACCGGGATTTTGTAATAATTCAGCAGCGAGCAGACGGCATTGACGGAATTGCCAAACCCCGAATTCTGCATCACCAGGGCCGGCTTGCGACCGGCCATATAGGCGCCGGCGAGCACACCGACGCCATCTTCTTCGCGCGACACCGGGGTGTAGAGTATTTCATCATCATCGCCCAGCCGTTTCAGCAGCCCGTCGAGCAATTTGCAGGGAACAGAGGCGAAAAAATCGAGCCCGTTGCCGCGCAATTTTTGATATAATAGGTCTGTCGGTGTCATGGCGAACTTTCGCTAAGGGACCAATAAAAATATGCTGTTGCGCTGATCCTGCCAAATTGATCTTCCCCGCACAACACCCGGTTGGAAATTAGGGTCTGTTAGCGCCACGTGATCTTCGCTATGTTCTGGCTTCCGTAATCAGATTCAGAGCCCCAAGCCCATGTCCGACCGTATCCTGATCATAGATTTCGGGTCCCAGGTGACCCAATTGATCGCAAGGCGAGTCCGCGAAAGCGGCGTTTATAGTGAAGTTCATCCCTTTAACGCGGTGAGCGTCGAAAGCATCAAGAAGTTTGATCCAAAAGGCGTCATCCTGTCCGGCGGTCCGGCGTCGATCACCGGCATGGACACCCCGCGCGCACCGCAAGGCCTGTTCGACATGGGCCTGCCTGTACTGGGCATTTGTTATGGCCAGATGGCCATGGCCGACGCGCTGGGCGGCAAAGTGGTGTCATCCGACCATCGGGAATTCGGCCGCGCCTTCGTCGATGTCAACGAAGACTGCGAACTGTTTCACGGCGTTTGGAAAACCGGCACAAAAGAACAGGTGTGGATGAGCCACGGTGACCGCATCGATGCCGCGCCGGCGGGATTTCGTACCGTCGCGACGTCAGAAGGGGCACCGTTTGCCGCCATCGCCGACGATGACCGACACTTTTACGGCCTGATGTTCCATCCCGAAGTGGTCCACACCCCGCATGGCGCGAAATTGCTGGAAAACTTCACCCACCGGGTCTGTGGCTGCAAGGGTGACTGGACCATGGCGGGTTTCCGCGAACAGGAAATCGCCAAGGTCCGCAAACAAGTGGGAACCGGAAAGGTTATCTGCGGGCTGTCGGGCGGGGTCGATTCATCGGTCGTCGCGGTGTTGCTGCACGAAGCCATCGGCGACCAGTTGCAATGCGTCTACGTCGATACCGGCTTTATGCGCAAAGGCGAAACGGAAGAAGTGCTGAACCTGTTCCGCAATCATTACAACATTCCGCTGGTCCACTGCGATGCGTCCGAACTGTTCATCGGCAAGTTAGAAGGCGTCTCCGACCCGGAAACCAAACGCAAGATCATCGGCGCCACCTTCATCGATGTGTTCGAAGAAGAAGCTAGAAAAATCGGCGGCGCCGATTTCCTGGCTCAAGGCACGCTGTACCCGGATGTTATTGAATCGGTGTCGTTCACCGGCGGCCCCAGCGTTACCATTAAATCCCACCACAACGTTGGCGGCCTGCCCGAACGCATGAACATGAAACTGGTCGAACCCCTGCGTGAATTGTTCAAGGACGAAGTGCGCAAGTTAGGCTATGAACTTGGCCTGCCCGAAGCCTTCGTCGGTCGCCATCCGTTCCCCGGACCCGGCCTGGCCATTCGCCTGCCCGGCGGCGTGACCCGCGAAAAACTGGAAATCCTGCGCAATGCCGATGCCGTCTACCGCGAGGAAATTCAGAACGCCGGATTATATGACGCCATCTGGCAGGCCTTCGCCGTGCTGCTGCCGGTGCAGACCGTCGGCGTTATGGGCGACGCCCGGACCTATGACTTCGTTTGCGCCCTGCGCGCCGTCACGTCGACCGACGGCATGACGGCGGATTATTACCACTTCGACCACGACTTCCTGAGCCGCGTATCGAACCGCATCATCAACGAAGTCAAAGGCATCAACCGGGTCGTCTACGACATTACCAGCAAACCCCCCGGCACCATCGAGTGGGAATAGGGTCGCGCCGCTACCCCTGCCCTATTTTCTTCTAGCCAAAGCCATCGTTTATACGTGTTGTCGCACTTGATGGAATCGCGTAGTGTTCCTGCGGGGGTTACCTGTAGGGGGTTATAAATGCTACATAAATTACACTTGTGTGCAACTTGGGGATGAACCCCGTACGCACCAATATTTTGGTTATTGACGACAGTCCGACCGTTTGCAAATTCATCTCGTCAGCCTTGGCCAAACAGGATTACCAGACGATCGAGGCCTATAATATGGAATCGGCTTTGGACTCCATGGAATTGATCCGGCCGGACCTGGTGATCACCGATATCTTGATGCCGGGAATTGGCGGCCTGGCCGGCATTTCAATGTTGCGAGGGAAATGGCCTAATTTGGGTATCATCGCCATGTCTGCCGGCACCGACAGCATTGATTCCAAGGAAACGTTGGTCGCCGCCCGGCGAATGGGTGCCGACGCCGTAATGAAAAAACCGTTCAAGGCGGAAGCCCTGTTCGAAGTGGTCAAAAACATCCTGGAAAGTTATGGTCAAAATAGCGAACGAAAACGGGCACTTATTATCGACGACAGCAAGACCATTTGCATGTTGCTGGCCCGCGAACTGAGCGATTGCGGGTTTATCTGTACCACCGCCACCTCTATGGAAGAAGCATTGGAATCCGAAGAAATTGTCGGCCTGGACCTTGTCATCACCGATATATTCATGCCCGGTATCGGCGGTATCGGCGGCATCAAGATTATCCGCGAGAACTGGCCGAATATAAAAATCGTCGCTATTTCCGGCGGCTGGGATTCTTCTGACGGCCAAGATGCGCTGTCGGCGGCGACACAAATCGGGGCCGACGCCGTGCTCAAGAAACCCTTTGATATGGCAATTCTGGGGACCACGATCGACAAGGTCCTGGCGGGAAGGTAATCCCTTCACGGGGTCGATCAGATCGCCCCTGGTTTAATGGCGGGTGGCGTTTTCCGGGACTTCTTCGTTGAGCAGTACTTCGACCGCTTCGGCAACTTTTAGCCACAAGGCACGGCCCTGGCGGTCGCCCTTGCGTTGCAGTTCGTCGGCCCTCAGGGCGGCGCCGTTAAGCGCCATTTCGCCGTATTTTTCAACCAGCAAACTGGCGCATCTCCAGATTTCGGCGGTCTCTGTCATGTCTGTTCCGACCCTCAACGGCGCTTGATGATTTCGGTAATGCTGACGCCAAGGCGATCTTCGGTGACGACGATTTCGCCTTTCGCGATCAATTTGTTCTCGGCGCGCAGATCAATCTCTTCGCCGATGAATCTTTCCAGTTCAACGACGGCGCCACGGCCCAGTTTGAGGATCTGGCTGATCGGCATGGTCGCGGTTCCCAATACCGCCGTGACATCGACGTCGATGTCATACACCGCCCCGGAATCCTTGCCAGAACCGCTGGCCTCGCCCGTAAACTGCTCGTCTTTGTTTTCGGCCATTTGGTTACCTGTTGAATTCCTGAGTATCGGTAAAATTTTACCTTATCAACGCCCTGCGGTCCACTAGTGCATGGGTGTCTCGGTCGGCGCTTCCTGATCGGTCATTCCATCGACCAGCATAACCAGGCGTTTCCAGGTTCTATACCCGTCCATATCGCCCTGGCTCAGCAACTCTCCGGCCCGCATATTGGCGATAATCACGGCATCCCTGCCATGATTGTGCAACAGGATGTCGGCCATTTTGTAGACTTCTGCCGTCGTTAAATTAGCGTCGTCGCCCTGATTGTTGATTTTGTCGGTCAAACCGCACCGGCAAACACATCAGAACTCCCCTCGCCACTACATTTATACCAGCGTTCTTCCTGGTCCCAGGCGCCATGCTTGGCCTCGAGGTTGGTTTCGTAGCGCTGTATGATCTTGCAGCCGACCCGGGTATCAATGACCATCCAGGACTTAATCTGGTCGTCAAACCTGACTTGATAGCGCATGGCGGCTCCTCCTTAAATCCTTCCGAAATATGCCCTATTTCGGATTTAGGGGTCACGAATCTGTAAATGAAAGTCTAATCCGGGTTCGATAACAAAAGGTAAACAAGCCTAGGAACGACTGTTAATAACTCTATTAATGCATTGTTTTCTTTGGATTTTATCGACTATTGGGGGCACTGCCCCAGCTAGGTGAAATACCGGTCGGCAGTGCCAATCGGCGCTTTTGTTTGTATGATTCTGTCGATACCGCTATAACAGGCCCGTCATGGAAAACCGCCCTTTGCAACCGGTCGGACGTTCGCCGTTCCGGACCATGAGATGTTTGTTTCCCAGCACCAACGACAGTGAGGATAAACGTGTACGTATCAGTTCGAGATAACAACGTCGACCAGGCCCTTAAAGCCCTGAAGAAAAAAATGCAGCGCGAAGGCATGTGGCGGGAAATGAAACGCCGACGCGCCTATGAAAAACCATCGGAAGTCCGTGTTCGCAAGCGCGCCGAGGCCATCAGCCGGTCCCGCAAGCTTGAACGCAAGCGCCTTCAGATCGAGGGCTTCTAGGCGTTTTCGCCGCTCCTCGCTTTCTCTGATATTCCTAAATGCCCCCGGTGCATGGAAAATGCGCCACTGGTACCCTATATTCATCATCTGTGACCGAACCGGTTTAACCGGAGCGATAAACCATGCGACCATCGAACGGCCCCGAATATGAAGCACCCGACACCGGGCGCTCCGGCTGGCAAGTTATCGGTACGTTGCTGCCTTACTTGTGGCCGCGCGACGCCCTGGAACTGCGCGTTCGGGTGATTCTCTCGCTCGCCTTGTTAGTGCTGGCCAAGGTCGCCACGGTCGCCGTCCCGGTGATGCTGAAATATGCCGTCGATGCCCTGACCGCACCATCCGGTGAAATCGACGTCAAAGCCGCCGTCATCGCCGTGCCGGTCGGCCTGTTGGTCGGGTATGGCGCGGTCCGGGTGCTGTCGCTGAGCTTCAAGGAATTGCAAAGCGCGGTTTTCGCCAAAGTCGCCGAACGGTCCATCCGCAACGCCGGCGTTGAAACGTTCCGCCATATTCATGAACTCGCGCTGCGGTTTCATCTCGACCGGCGCACCGGAGGCTTGAGCCGCGCCATCGAACGCGGCACCAAAGGCATCGAATACGTGTTGCGTATGATGTTGTTTCATATCGTACCGACGTTGATCGAAATTGCCCTGGTCGCCGGCTTGATTTGGGGCATGTTTAGCGAATGGTTCGCCCTGGTCACCCTGGGCACCGTTGCCGCCTACATCTTGTGGACACTGGTCATCACGGAATGGCGGTTGAAGTATCGTCGTGAAATGAACGACAGCGACAGCGAGGCCCATTCCAGGGCCATCGACAGCCTGCTGAATTATGAGACCGTAAAATACTTCGGTAACGAAGATCACGAAACCCGGCGTTTCGACATGGCCATGCAAAACTATGAAAAAGCCGCCGTGACATCGAAGACGACGCTGTCCATCCTGAATGTCGGCCAGGGTGCGATCATCGCGACCGGGGCCACCATTATCATGATCATGGCGGGTTACGGTGTTGTCGGCGGGACAATGACAGTCGGCGATTTCGTGCTGGTCAACACCTACATGCTGCAACTTTACATGCCGCTCAGTTTTCTGGGGTCCAGCTATCGCGAGATCAAACATTCGCTGATCGACATGGAACAAATGTTCTCCCTGCTTGATCAACAAGCCGAAATCGTCGATCCGCCGGATGCCCCTGCGCTGGCGGTATCGGGCGGCGAAGTCGAATTCCGCAATATTTCCTTCGCCTATGATCCGTCGCGGCCAATATTGCGCGACATATCCTTCAAGGTGAACGCCGGCCATACGGTCGCCATCGTCGGTGCCAGCGGCGCCGGAAAATCGACAATTTCCCGACTGCTGTTCCGTTTCTACGATCCGGTCGGAGGACAAATCCTGATCGATGGCCAGGAAATTCGCGAGGTCAGCCAGGCTAGCTGGCGCGCCGCCATTGGCGTCGTGCCGCAAGACACGGTGCTGTTCAACGACAGTATTTATTACAACATCGCCTATGGCCGCCCCGATGCCAGCCGCGACGAAATAGAACAAGCCGCCGGGCTCGCCGCCATCCATGATTTCATTTCCTCGCTGCCCGACGGGTACCAGAGCATGGTCGGCGAGCGCGGCTTGAAGCTGTCAGGCGGGGAAAAGCAACGGGTCGCCATCGCCCGGACGATCCTCAAGAGACCGAAAATCTTCCTGTTCGACGAAGCGACGTCGTCACTGGATTCCCATACCGAAAATGAAATCCAGGATTCCCTGCGCAAGGTTTCCTCGGGCCGCACCACCCTGGTTATCGCCCATCGCCTGTCGACCGTTGTCGACGCCGACGAAATCATCGTTTTGGAACACGGGCGTATCGCCGAAAGAGGCAACCACGCCAATTTGCTGAATTTGAACGGACGTTATGCCGCCATGTGGGCGCGCCAGCAAGAAGCGGCCCAAGCTCGCGAAATCCTCGAACATGTCCGGGAAGATGAAATACCCTCAATAGAAGAAAAATCTGGCGCCGCCGCAGAATAAATGAAACCAAATCCCGATAATATTATCGATAAGCTCCATTTATTCTTGTTTTCCTGTTAACACCCTCTTAACGCTCCTATAATATGATTCTACATTACATATATCGAATCTAGTAACCGGTCACGATTGTATTTGTTTGATCGGTCGATGTTCTTCGGAGGGGTCCAGAATGGAAAATTGGGAGCTTATGCTTATTGTCGCTGGGGTCTTTTTGCTCCTGCTTCTGATCGTGAACCTTTTGCTCACGCGCAAGAAAAAACCCAAGAAAGACACGCGTACGGCCCGCGAAAAGAACATCGATAAGATATCGGGAGCATCATAGGAATAAAGAGCGCAAGATAAATACGCCTTATTCGGGTTCTCGCCTGATCCACCCGCCACCCAACACCCGCTCACCTTCATAGAACACACAAGCCTGGCCCGGTGCGATGGCGCGCTGGGGGTCATCCAGTTCAACCCTGGCGCAGTTTCCATCCTGCGGATAAACAGTTGCCGCCGCCGGCGATTGGGTCGAACGCAGCTTGACGGTAACCCGCACCCCTTCTTTTGCCATAGCCCCTTCGCCCAGCCAGTTGAGCCCTTTGAGCATCAGCTGGGATCGATTTAAGGCCTGTTCGGGGCCGACCACGACCCGAGCGTGCTCTGGATCAAGGCGCACTACATATAACGGTTCAGGCGCCGCAATGCCCAACCCTCGACGCTGGCCGACGGTGTAGTCGATAATTCCCCGGTGTTGGCCAAGCACGTTGCCATCCAAATCGACGATGTCACCGGCATCGACGGCCCCGGGGCGCAACTTTTCGACGATATTGCGGTATGAGCCTTCCGGGACGAAACAGATATCCTGGCTGTCGGGCTTACTGGCCACCGGCAAGCCGAATTTATGGGCCAGCTTCCGGGTTTCGTCCTTGTCGGCGGCGCCTAAGGGAAAGTACAGGAAATCGAGCTGATCGCGGGTCATGGAAAACAGGAAATAGCTTTGGTCGCGGCCGTGGTCGCGGCCCCGGTGCAGTTCCGCGCCGTGATCGCCGTTGATTCGCCGGACGTAATGGCCGGTGACCAGGGCGACGGCGCCAAGATCGCGGGCCTTTTGCATCAGATCGGTAAATTTGACCGTCTCGTTACAGCGCACACACGGAACCGGCGTTTCGCCCCGAACATAGCTATCGGCGAAATCTTCGATCACCGCTTCGCGGAACCGGGTTTCGTAATCGAGCACATAATGGGGGATGCCAACGACATCGGCGACGTTGCGGGCATCGGTAATATCGCGCCCGGCACAACAGGTTCCTGGGCGCGAGACCGCCGCACCGTGATCGTAGAGCTGCAGGGTGATACCGATAACGTCGTAGCCTTCGGCCTTCAGCAGCGCCGCCGTGACCGAACTGTCGACACCGCCCGACATGGCGACGACGATGCGCGCCCCCGGCGGTGGCCGGTCGAAAACCGGCAGGATGTTGTTGCTGTCAATACGAGCGTCCATGGGACACATATAAGGCCTTCCGCCTTCCGTACAACCCTCAGCCCGCTTGATCGCCGACATAGGGGTTGGTCTGGCGTTCGTGGCCGAAGGTCGAAGTTGGGCCATGACCGGGCACGAAGGTGACATCGTCACCCAGCGGCCACAACCGGTCTTTGATGGAATTCAGCAGGGTTTGATGATCGCCACGGGGGAAATCCGTGCGCCCGATGGAACCCTGGAACAGCACGTCGCCGACCAGCGCCAGGCGATCGTCGTTTTGAAAGAAAATCACATGCCCCGGCGTATGGCCGGGACAATGCACGACATCGAACGCCAAGTTGCCGACGCTAACCCGGTCGCCGTGTTCGAGCCAGCGGTCGGGCACGAAAGATTTTCCAGCCGGCAATCCGAACTGGGCCGATTGTTCGGGAATATCCTGGATCAGAAAATCGTCGTCCCGGTGCGGGCCTTCGATGGGACACGCCAATTTTTCGGCCAGTTCGGCGGCGCCACCGGCGTGATCGATGTGACCATGGGTGATCAGGATTTTTTCAATGGTGATTCCGTGTTCGGCGATGACATCCACTATTTTTTCCAAATCACCGCCGGGGTCGACGACCGCACCTTTCAGGGTTTCGGTACACCACAACACGGTGCAGTTCTGGGCAAAGGCGGTAACAGGGATAATCACGGCATTCAGGGTTTCCATCGTTTAGTCCCGTTCTTCCAGCCACGCCATCTGGATCGCTTCCAGGATTTTCTCGCCCGATTTTTCCGGATCGTCATCGAAACCCGGCAATTCCTGGACCCACTTCCAAAGGTCGGTAAACCGCAGGTTGACCACATCGACATCAGGATGGGCGTCTTCCAGTTCGATGGCTAAATCGTGGATGTCGGTCCATCTCAGGCCCATAAGAAATTTTCCTAGTCCACCATCATATTGCGGGTCGCCGCGGGTAACGTGACGGTCAGGCCATCCAGTTCCGGGGTGATCTTGATTTGACAGCCCAGGCGAGAGGTATGGGTCAGCGCGAAGGCCAGGTCGAGCATGTCTTCTTCTTCTTCGGTCGCTTCATCGAGCTTGCCAAACCAGGCGTCATCGACGACCACATGACAGGTCGAACACGCCAGCGAACCTTCGCAGGCACCTTCCAGATCAATATCGTTCTTGTGGGCGATTTCCAGTACCGACAAGCCGACAGGGGCTTCGACATCTTTGCGGGTTCCGTCGGGGGAAACGAACGTGATCTTGGGCATAAATCTCTACTCCGATAAATTATATCTGTAACTGAATTGGTTTAGCCTTTGGAAACGCCTTCTTCAAGGGCTTCCAGTTCGACACCGCGAAGGGCCGTCCGAATTCCCCGGTCCATGCGCTTCTCGGCGAAGGCCTTTGTGGCCTCTTCCATGTCTTCGGCCGCGGTGTTAATCGCCTCGCGATCATCACCGCCAAGCACGGCTTCCAGGTGTTCCATGACCGCATCGATCGCCGCGCGTTCTGTGGGGTCCAGCAATTCGCCATCGGCGGCCAGGGCGGCCTTGACCGCGCCTATATTGCGACCGGCTTCGACACGGGCCTCGGCCAGCAGGCGCACGGTCATATCGTCCTTGGCGTGCTTCATGCTGTCGTACAGCATGGCCGCCATTTCTTCTTCCGTCAGGCCATAGGACGGCTTGACGGCGACTTCGGCTTCGACGCCCGATGTTTCTTCCGTCGCCGCCACCGTCAGCAGGCCATCGGCATCGACCGTATAGGTGACACGGATCCGCGCCGCGCCCGCCGTCATCGGCGGAATACCGCGCAGGGTAAAGCGCGCCAACGAGCGATTTTGATCGACCATTTCCCGTTCGCCCTGGACGGCGTGAATGATCATCGCCGTTTGTCCGTCCTGGTAGGTGGTGAATTCCTGGGCCTTGGCGACCGGAATCGGGGTGTTGCGGGTGATGATTTTTTCGATCAACCCGCCCATGGTTTCGATGCCCAGACTTAACGGCGTGACATCCAGCAACAAGGTGTCGGATCCGACGGTCAGGGCTTCCGCCTGCAAGGCCGCACCAACGGCAACGACTTCGTCGGGGTTGATATCGGCCAGCGGTTGCTGTTCGAAAACATCGGCGACCCTGGCCCGCACCAACGGCACCCGCGTCGATCCGCCAACCAGCACCACGCCCTTGATGTCAGGCGCGCTGACTCCGGCATCGGCCATTACCGAGCGGCAGATATCCTGGGTCCGTTCGACCAGGTTGGCGATCAATCCTTCGAAGGTGGCGCGGTCAAGTTTATGGTTCGTTTGCTGGCCATCGACATCAAGCATCCACTGGCCATCGTCGGCGCTGCTCAGGCATTCCTTGGCCAGGCTTGCGGTCATCAGGGCGATCTTGACTTCGGCGCTGGTCAATGCTTTCTCGCCCAGTCGGCTGGCTCGTTCCGCCAGGAAATGTTCGGCGATGGCATGATCGAAATCATCGCCACCCAAGGCGGCGTCGCCGCCCGTCGCCAATACCTGAAAAACACCCTTTTCCATGCGCAGGATGGAAATATCGAAGGTCCCGCCGCCCAGGTCATAAACCGCGTAGATACCTTCGACTGCCTTGTCCAGGCCATAGGCCAGGGCCGCCGCGGTCGGTTCGTTGACCAGCCGCAGGACTTCCAGATTGGCCAGCCGGGCGGCATCTTTGGTGGCCAGGCGGGCGGCATCGTCGAAATACGCGGGCACGGTGATCACCGCTTTGTCGATGGTGTGACCCAAATGATCTTCGGCGCGTTCCTTCAGCGCCCGCAGGATATCGGCCGAAATTTCGACCGGGCTTAATTTCAGGCCCGATACATTCAGCCGGACCATGCCGGTTTCGCCGTCGACGGCCGGTTCAATATCGAACGGCAGGGTTCCGGACAGGCCCTTGACGTCTTCGATGCCCCGGCCCATCAATCGCTTGATGGAACTGACCACACTGTCGGGACGGTCGAGCAGCAGGGTGCGCGCCAGGCCGCCGACAATGGCCGAACCATCGGGCGCATAGGCGACAATTGACGGCACCAGCGCCCTGCCGTCGTCATCCCGCAAAACTTCAGGATTACCATCGGTGGAAATGGCGACGACGGAATTGGTGGTGCCCAGATCGATACCGACGGCCAGGTTGTGGTCGCCTTCGTGGGGTGTCGGAGTTGCGCCGGGTTCGTGAATTTGCAGCAGAGCCATTAATTTATATTACCGTTCGATGTTTTGGCCGCCGCAGCAAGCTTGACCTTGCGGGCGCGGCATTCTTCGGCCAGTTTTTTCAAATATTTCAGTCGCGTCGTCAGGCGGCAAGCGCCTTCGATATCATCCGCGCCAAACAATGCCGATAACTGCTCGATGCAAGATTTGATATCTTCGCTGGCCCGGGCGGTGATGGCATCGACATCGGCGGGAACTTCCGCTTCGGCCAAGGCCTCGCGCAATTCCATGGATTCCATCAGCAGCATCTGGTCATTGACCAGGTTGCAGCCTTCGGGAAACACCCCCATGCCTTTCAGGTGGACCAGATAATCGGCCCGGTGAAGAGGCTCTTTCAGGGTTTCGTAGGCATCGTTTATGGCCGTCGCTTGCTGCTGGCTCAAGGATTTCTCTTTCGCGCTCTTGCCCGCAAAACGGTCCGGGTGCAGGTGCCGTTGCAGGGCAAAATAGGCCTGATCCAGGTCGCGCTCGGCGAGGTCGAACGTCACATCGAGACCCAATCTTGAAAAATGATCGGCCTGCCCCGGGGGTTGCACCGCGGCGCAGGTCCCGCAAAATGGTGTGCTGTGCGCCACCGGGCCCTTGCACGACCAGCAGGGAAACGGCTTGTCCGTGGTCTTGGGCGGTGCGGTGAATTGTTCCACTGTCACGGCGCTTCTTTCCGAAAGGTCTCTCAATAAATAAGTCGGGACCGCCCCGGCCTGGGACAGTCCCCTGTTTAATTCAATCGCTTCAATGACTTATACGTGAAACGACTCGCCGCAACCACACCGGCCTTTTTCATTCGGGTTAGTGAACACAAAACCGGATTCCAGCTTGTCTTCGACATAATCCATTTCGGTGCCGATGATGAATAGAGTCGCCTTGGGATCGATCAGGATGGTCACACCCTTGTCTTTCAGTTCCTCGTCGAAAGGCGCCTTTTCATCGGCGAATTCCAGCGTATAGGACATGCCGGAACAGCCTTTGGTGCGAACCCCGATCCTGATTCCCAACGACGGCTTGCCGCGCCCGTCAAGCAGCGCCCGGACCTGCTGGGCCGCAGCGTCGGTGACCTGCATCATCTGTGGGCGTTCGTTCATCGTCGCAATCCTTATTCAGCGGCTTCGCTGGTGGTGGCGGCTTTTTTCGTTTTGTAATCACTGACTGCTGCCTTGATAGCATCTTCAGCCAGTACCGAGCAATGAATCTTGACCGGCGGCAGGGCCAGTTCGGTGGCGATATCGGTGTTTTTGATTAAGGCCGCTTCGTCAACGGTTTTGCCCTTGACCCATTCGGTAACCAGCGAGCTAGAGGCAATCGCCGAACCGCACCCGAAGGTCTTGAATTTGGCGTCTTCGATGATGCCGTCTTCGCTGACCTTGATTTGCAATTTCATAACGTCGCCACAAGCAGGCGCGCCAACCAGACCGGTACCGATGCCAGCGTCGTCCTTATCAAAAGCGCCGACATTGCGCGGGTTTTCATAATGGTCGAGGAGTTTGTCGCTGTAAGCCATTTTTTTTGTCCTTTGGTTTTAGTGGTCGGCCCATTCGATGGACTTGATATCAATGCCTTCCTGGGCCATTTCCCAGAGCGGGCTCATCTGACGCAGGCGTTCGACTTCAAACGCTATTTTGTCGACTGCGTAATCGACTTCTTCAGTGGTGGTAAAGCGGCCAATGCCGATACGCAGCGAAGTGTGGGCGAGTTCGTCTTCGACGCCAAGCGCGCGCAGCACATAGGAAGGTTCCAGCGACGCCGACGTACACGCCGACCCCGATGACACGGCCAGTTCATTGACCCCCATCATCAGGCCTTCGCCTTCGACGTATGCGAAGCTGAGATTAAGGTTGCCGGGAATACGGTGTTCCAGGTCGCCATTTAAGTAAACTTCCGACAGCCGGGAATTGATGCCCGCGTGGAAGCGATCCCTGAGCATTTTCAAGCGTTCGGTTTCGGCCGCCATTTCACGTTCGGCGATGGCGCAGGCTTCGCCCAGGCCGACGCACAGCGGTGTCGGCAACGTGCCCGACCGCATGCCCCGTTCCTGACCGCCACCATTGATCATGGCGACCAAACGGACCCGCGGACGGCGGCGGACATACAAGACACCGATGCCCATAGGAGCATACAGCTTGTGGCCCGATATGCTCATCAGGTCGATGTTCATGTCATCCACATTGATGGGGATTTTACCGACCGCCTGAGCGCCATCGGTGTGGAAGAAAATTTTCCGGTCGCGGCACAGTTTACCGATTTCGCTAATCGGTTGAATGACGCCAATTTCGTTGTTCACGGCCATTATGGATACCATCACCGTTTTGTCGGTCATGGCGGCTTCCAGGACGGCCATGTCGATCAGGCCATTGGACATGACCGGAAGGTAAGTAATATCGAACCCTTCCATTTCCAGATGACGACAGGAATCGAGCACACACTTGTGTTCGGTGACACAAGTGATGATGTGGTTCTTTTTATCCTTGTAGAATCGGCCGACGCCTTTTAAGGCCAGATTGTTGGATTCAGTCGCGCCCGAGGTAAAGATGATTTCTTTCGCCGTCGCCCCGATCAGGCTGGCAATTTGCGCGCGCGCCACTTCGACCGCGTCTTCGGCATCCCAACCAAATTGATGGGTACGCGAATGCGGGTTACCGAATTTTTCGGTGAAATAGGGCAGCATTTTTTCGACGACGCGAGGATCCGTCGGCGTTGTCGCCTGATAGTCCAGGTACATCGGCGTATTTTTGGTCCAACGGGGCTTGGTAGTGTTCATGTGATGCTCTTTTTGTTTCTTAATATTCGTACTTAAGTGTGGATGCCAAGGCGGTTGTTCAAGCTGCTGGTTTACTCAATTTACTATTTCCGTAAGATTCGTTCACCCGGTCGTACAATTCCGCCCAGGCGCTGATAAAAGAATCGACGTCACGGTCCTCATTGGGCCAGCCAAGGCTAACCCGAACCGCCGTGCCGGCCCTGTCGGTGTCGACGCCCATGGCCTTCAAGACGCCCGAGGTTTTAACTTTTCCCGACGAACAGGCCGATCCGGCGCTAACCCCGATTTCGGCAAGATCGAATGACATAAGCTGGGTCGAACTTTCGGATCCCGGCATGGTCAGGCAACTGGTGTTCCCAAGGCGTGCGGTGCCTTCGGCAAAAATTTCAACGTCCGGCTCAATAGCCCGGACCGCGGCTTCCAGGCGGTCTCGCATACCGCGAATTCGGGCCACATCGGCGATCATTTCCGGGGCGCAGCTGGCGGCCGCGCCAAATCCGGCGATGCCGGCCAGGTTTTCTGTTCCGGCCCGAAAGCCGCGTTCATGGCCGCCCCCAAACCCGGTGGCTCGCAAATTCATATCCTGGCGAGTATCCAAGCCATCGACAATCAGCGCACCGACACCCGACGGACCGCCGATCTTGTGGCCCGACAAGGTCAGCATATCGACGCCCAGGTCACCGATATCAATGGTGATTTTTCCGGCCGCTTGGACCGCATCGCAGTGGACCAGCGCGCCATGGCGGTGGGCGATTTCGACGACCTGGGCGATGGGTTCGATGACGCCCGTTTCGTTATTGGCCAACATGACCGATACCAGGGCCGGTCGATCATCGGCACTTAACATCATGTCGAGGCTTTCCAAGTCGACAATGCCGTCGCCATCGACGGGAATAATTTCGCCGCCACAGTTCAGCACCGAAGGATGTTCGATGGCCGAAACCAAAACGCGCTGCCGCCCGCATCCCTGTATGGCCAGGTTATTGGCTTCGGTGCCGCCACTGGTGAAAATCACGTCCGACCGTGCGGCACCGACAAGAGCCGCGACATGGCTTCTCGCCGCTTCAAGCATTTTTCGCGCGTCACGACCGGGCCCATGCACGGAAGACGGATTAGCCGTCAGAGCCAAGGCCGCCATCATCGCTTCGCGCGCTTCGGGCCGTAGCGTCGTCGTCGCGTTGTGATCCAGGTAGGCGTAGCTGTTCATGGATAAAACCTTGTATTCGGCGTGGGGCTACTGGGCGGCGGCCACGGATTCACCGACCGGGTCGTCAAACCGCATACCGCTGGTTCCCAGAACCCGGCGTTCGCAAACATCGGCCAGGGTGACTGAGCTCAGATACAGATAAATCTGGTTGGTCAGTTCCTGCCACAGGTCGTGGGTCAGGCAGCGGCTCTTGTTTTCGTGACAGCCTTCCGGTGAGCCCGGTTTGCACCGCGTCGCGGACATCGGCTCATCGACGGCCATGATGATATCGGAAATTCTCAAATCCATGGGGCCATGGGCCAGCAGGTATCCGCCACCGGGGCCGCGAACGCTTTTGACCAACCCGTTGCGGCGTAACTTACCGAACAATTGTTCAAGATAAGACAGGGAAATTTCCTGGCGTTCCGCAACATCGGCAAGGGAGACGGGCTTACCCCGTTTTTTGCCTTGTTCGGCCAAATCGGCCATGGCCATAACCGCATAACGGCCTTTGGTGCTTAACCTCATGATAGTCTCTCCTAATAAATTCTTTGATCGATCGCGACACCGGAACGGCCCTTATGATTTAAGAACGTCCAGCCGATATCCCAACCGCTTTTTTCTTGCCTGCGGCGGCGATTTTCCCACCGGGTTCACCGCCATCATCCTTGCCGCGCTGTTGCGCGTTTTGCAGCTCTTCGACCTGGTTCATCAGCGTCGTTACTTGCTGGCGTAAATCTTCGATGGTGCGTAAGACCGGATCGGGGCTGCCATCGACCGGCTCGCCATAGGCCACAAATTCCTTCGCCTTCGCCTTGTCCCGCGGCATAACGACGCGGGCCGGGATGCCAACGGCGGTGACGCCGGCAGGAATATCCTTGTGGACCACCGAATTGGCGCCGACGCGGGCGCAATCGCCAATAAGGATGGGGCCCAAAATCTGGGCACCGGAGCCGATGATCACATCGTTGCCCAATGTGGGATGGCGTTTCTGGTCGATCTGGGCGTGGGAATCGATGGACGGCGATACACCGCCGAGCGTAACGCCCTGATAAATCGTCACATCATTGCCGATAATCGACGTTTCGCCGATTACCACGCCGGCCCCGTGGTCGATCACGAAGCGATCGCCAATTTCAGCACCGGGATGAATTTCGATCATCGTCAGCCACCGGGCGACACTGGAAATATACCGCGCCAACAGGCGCCATTGCGCCTTCCATACGGCGTGAGAAAGCCTGTAGAACAGCACTGCGTGGAAGCCCTGATAGCAGAGCGCCACTTCGAATCGCGATCTGGCCGCCGGATCACGGGCCATAAAAGCGTCAATATCTTCGCGAATCCTCTTGAACATCGGCGTTTTTTCTTTATATCTGAGGCAGATTCTTCGCCAGCGGGCCATGTGGAATGTGCCCGCCTACCAGAACCTATTAACCCTTGGCAGTTGTCAGGAATATATTAATTCCGACTACCCAAGTCAAGTATTATCATGAAACTCCATCATATACTTGATAATTATACCCATTCTAAGCTATCGGATATAATGCATTGCCCCTGCCCTCCCTGTTCATGACAAGATAAAGAAGCAGACCTGAACCATGCCAGAAGTCATCTTCAACGGCCCCGAAGGGCGTCTCGAAGGCCGTTACCACCATTCCAAACGGCCCAGCGCACCCGTCGCACTGGTGCTCCACCCTCACCCGTTGCACGGCGGCACCATGAATAACAAGGTGACGTATGCGCTGTATCAGACATTCGTCAAACGTGGTTTTTCGGTGCTCCGCTTCAATTTCCGTGGCGTCGGCCGGTCCCAGGGCCAGTTCGACAACGGCCTGGGTGAATTGAGCGACGCCGCTTCGGCGCTGGACTGGATGCAGACCCACAACCCCAACGCCACCACCTGCTGGATCGGCGGATTTTCCTTCGGCGCCTGGATTGCCATGCAGTTGATGATGCGCCGGCCTGAAATCGGCGGCTTTATTTCCATCTCGCCACCGGCCGAAGACAGCGACTTTTCATTCCTCGCCCCGTGCCCGGCGTCGGGCCTGATTGTGCACGGCGAAAAGGACGAAATTGTCCCCAAGGAAGCCGTCGACAAATTGGCGGCGAAATTGTCGAGCCAGAAGAACATCACCATCACTTACGAAACCGTTCCCGGCACCGACCATTTCTTCTCGGACAGCATGGATATCCTGAACGGCCACGTCGGCGATTATCTGGACAAGGCGTTCGCCGACAAAGCCGCTTAACTGTTTTACAGCTTGAACAGCACGCCGCCACAGATCGGTTCCGGGACACCGGTTGTGGTCGGCAAACTGGTCGCCATTCCACTTAACGACCTGACCGCCAGGTAAGCGAACGCCTGGGCTTCAAGCAGGTCGCCGTCCCAGCCGACGGCTTCGACCGGATCGACCGGGACGGCCAACCCATGGGCCAGTTTTTCCATCAAAAATCCATTTTTGCGACCACCGCCCGTCACCAGCCACCGCAATACCGGGGCCGGAAAATGATCCTGTGCCCGGACAATGGCCGCGACGCTGAGCGCCGCCAGTGTCGCCGCGCCGTCGGCGGCGGCCATGCCGCTTAAGGTCGCATTCGAGAAATCTTCCCGGTCCAGGGATTTCGGCGGCTTCAACGCGAAATAATCGTTCTCGAGCAGCGCCGCCAAGTGCGCCTGATCGACCGTGCCGCCACGCGCCAGACGTCCGCCTTCGTCCATGGCTTGCCCGATGTTCGCCGCGCACCAGTCATCGAGAAGCGCATTCCCGGGGCCGGTATCAAACGCCAGCAACTGGGTTTCCAGCGCCCCGCCGATATACGTAACATTCCCGACGCCGCCGATGTTGAGCACGGCCAGCGGCTTTTCGAGGCCTTCAGCCAGCGCCGCATGATAGAGCGGTGCGAACGGCGCGCCCTGGCCGCCGGCGGCGACATCGGCGGTGCGAAAATCGCTGACCACCGGGCATCCGGTTTCGCGCGCCAGCAGCGCGCCATCGCCGATTTGCACGGTCAATCGTTGGTCCGGTCGATGCAATATGGTCTGGCCATGAAAGCCGATGACATCGATATCCGAAGGCGTAAGCCCGTTTTCATCCAGCAGGCGGTTGACGGCGGCGGCATTGCGCAGGGTCAGTTCCCGGGCGATGTCGGCGACGCCGGGATGATCGGCGGTCTTGCCGAGACAGCCGTGCAATTGTTCGCGGAACGACGGATCATAAGGAATACCAAGCCCTGGCCCGGCTTTCACCATGCCCGCACCATCGGTATCAATAAGGGCGACATCGACACCATCGAGCGATGTGCCGCTCATCAGGCCCACGGCTGTCAGGATTTTTTCGGACATCATCTTCACCCCGATTGTTGTTTCCCCCGCATTGTATATGTTAATAACCGCGTGCCTAACTTTTTGGACAACCGATGACCTCTCACCAATCAGAATTCATTCGCAGCGTCGTCGAACGTGGATACCTGCACCAGTGTACCGACATTGCGGCGCTGGATACTTTGGCTGCGGAAAAAACCGTGACCGCCTATATCGGTTTCGATTGCACGGCCCCCAGCCTGCATGCCGGTAGCCTGGTCCAGATCATGATGCTGCGCCTGATGCAAAAGTGCGGTCATAAACCGATTGTGCTGATGGGCGGCGGCACCACCAAAGTCGGTGATCCATCGGGCAAGGACGAAAGCCGCAAAATTCTCGACGATGACGCCATCGCCGCCAACATGGCCGGCATCAAGAATGTCTTTTCGAAATTCCTGACTTTCGGTGATGGCCCCACCGATGCCGTCATGGTCAACAACGACGACTGGTTACAGGGCCTGGGATACATTTCCTTCCTGCGCGATATCGGGCCGCATTTTTCGATCAACCGCATGCTCGGTTTCGATTCCGTGAAATTGCGCCTGGACCGGGAACAGAATTTGAGCTTTCTCGAATTCAATTACATGATCCTGCAAGCCTATGATTTCCTGGAACTCAGCCGCCGCACCGATTGTGTCCTGCAAATGGGAGGGTCTGACCAGTGGGGCAATATTGTCAGCGGCGTCGAACTGGGGCGGCGCATCGACCAGCGCGACCTGTTCGGCCTGACCACGCCGTTGCTGACCACATCATCGGGCGCCAAGATGGGCAAGACCGCCGCCGGGGCCATGTGGCTGAACGCCGACATGCTGAGCCCCTACGACTACTGGCAATACTGGCGCAACACCGAAGACGCCGATGTCGGCAAATTCCTGCGCCTGTTTACCGATCTTTCCCTGGATGACATCGCCCGGCTTGAAAAACTGCAAGGGGCCGAACTGAACGACGCCAAGAAAATTCTGGCCCTGGAAGTCACAAAATTGTGTCACGGTGAAGCGGCCGCAAACGAAGCCGCCGAAACCGCCCGCGCGACGTTCGAAGAAGGCGGCGCAGGCGACGCCTTGCCGCGAACCGATGTCCCCAAAAGCGATCTTGCCGCCGGCATCCCGGCCTATGAAGTGTTCAGGCGCGCCGGACTGGCGGCATCAAACGGCGAGGCCAGGCGGCTGATCAAAGGCGGCGGTGGCCGCGTCAACGATGTGGCGCTAAGTGATGAGACACAACCCATCACCACGGCTGATATCAACGCCGAAGGCGTCATCAAACTGAGCGCTGGCAAAAAGCGCCACGCGCTGGTGGTGCCCACTTAAAGAAACCACCGCGTAAATTATTTTGCCTATTTGATATCGCTTTGCAGTACGGGTGGCGCGCCGCCGGTGTTTGGGCCATCGGCGAGCAGTCCGAACAGGTTGCGGAAAATTCCTGGCGCCAGGGCGCTCAGGGGATTGACCACGACTTTCGGATTTTCGATGGTCCCGCGCATGGCGTAATTGGCCGCGAAAATGCCGCCGCCTTCTTCGGTGCCGGTCAACAGGGTGCCGAGAATCGGAATATTTCCAAGCACACTGTTCAAGGCGTATGCCGGAACCACCGTTCCCTCGATATCGACGATTTCGGCGTGGGTGTATATGCGGCCTTTGGCGGTGTAGCCCAACGACAGGCCCGTGGCCTTGGCGTCCTTGATGTCGATGACCCCCTGATTGAGCACAAACGGCACATCGAAATCATTGAAGGCAAGGCCATCGCCTTGCAGGGATTCGTATATTCCGGTCAGCGACAAAATACTGACCAGATGGGCCAGGGCCGGAGCACCGATGATGCGGTAATCGCTGATCAACAATCGACCGGTCAACGGATGATCGGGATCGGCATCATCAAATTTACCGGTAATGTCGAGCGTGCCGCCAACAAGATTATCATAAATGCCCAGGGTCGATAGCATGAGGCCGGCATCTTCGGCCTGGAAGGACAGGTCTCGATTGCCGGTGCTGCCGGGTTTCAGGCGTACTTCGAACTGCTTGCCTTCGCCGACCACGCCATCGACGACGATTCCCCGCCACCTGTCATCGGCCCTGGCGAAGGTGCCGGTAATTTGTTGCACATAACGATCCGCCCCAATCCACACCTTGTCGACCTTGGCCGATACGCTGAGATTCAATCCAATAGATTCTTCATCGTCTTGTGGGGATGACTTGAACAAGTCATCAAACATTGGTTCCAGGTCCAGGCTGGGCCCGTGGAAACTGACGGTCCAGCCGCCGTCGTGCCCAGGGAAGACGACGCCGGCCAGATTTGTCCGTTTATAACTGACCTGGTTGATGTTGACCTTGTCGAGGCCGCTGCCGTCTTTGCCGTAATGGGCCGAACCGTTCAAACGCAGATCACCCGCCATCAGCGAGAAATTCGGAATATCGGTAATGGCGATGCCTTCGACATCGATGTCGACCTGGGCCGAGCCCCCGACGCCGGTTTGTTTGGACCAGTTCATGGCCGGCACATTGAAGGCGACGTCGTTCAGGTCCAACTTCAGGCGTACTTTACCCGTGTTGTCATCTTGCAGCAGCAAGCGGATATCGGCACCGACACCGCCTTCGATAAAATTCCCATACAGGCGCGAAATGTTAAGACCCAAATCGCCGAGATTACGGATATCATCAATTTGCGAGCGAATATCGAAGCGCTGGCGGAAGCCGCCACCATCACCGAAATTTCGACGCCAGTTCAACGATGCCGCGATGGCGCCAAGTTTGACATCGCCTTCGATATCAAGCCCCTGCCGGTTGACCTTGATATCCAGAAATTTACTGCTGATCCCCTGCTCCAGGATGACATTGTCGATGAACACATCCTTCATTCCGGCATCGGCGGTGACATCAACCTGATCCAGCGTAAGATTTTCCAGCAACGGCATTTTCAGCTTCAGATGCAGGCTCGCCTCGCCGCCGGTCCTTTCCGGGTCGATGCCGATGACCGATGAAAATCCGAGCGGTTCATGCTCGATCATTTGCATGGCTTTCTTGACCGGTCCCTTGATAAACAAGTCGATATCGGCGTCCTGATCTTCCTTGTCCAGGCCGCTCAGCGAGATGATGGCTTTTTCCAGTGTCAGTCCTTCGGATTCGGACCGGGTGACGAAAATATCAAATTTCTTGTCGGTAAAACGGGCCGTGCCGCTGGTCTTCATAGCTTTGGGCATGGGCGGCAGGTAATCGATCGTCACCCCGTCGATATCCATATCGCCACTTAACGATACCAGCTCCAGCGCCCCGTCCTTTTTTTTGTGGACCTGTACGGACGCCCGGGTTCGGGGCACCATGCCGTCGGAAATATGGGTGAGAACCCAGTCCCGGGCTTCAGCTCCAAGACTTGTCGGCCAGTATCTGTTCAGGCTGTTTGGCGGCATATCGCGCAGCACGCCACCGGCCCCGATTGACATATCACCATCGCCAAGAAGCACATTCAGGGCGACCGATGCCTTCGGTCCCTGCAAATCCATTTCCAGCGCATCGACTTCAATCTTGTTCGTTTCGCTCATCCATCGGCCCCGCGCATTAACGGTATGCAGAGGCAAATTGTGATTGACCGGATAGGGCAAATACACAGTTCCCCTGGGGCCCAGATCGACGGTCAAATTATTGATTTCGACGCTGTCCGGTCGGCCTTCGAAATGCCCTCTCAGTTCGACACCCTTGACCGGAATGCGCTGCGCCAGCGACAACATTCCAATTTTCTGGGCGGTCTTGACCGGTATCGCCATATGCCCCTCTCCGGCATTCAGATCGAAGCCCAGGCTTTCCAGATGACCACCGCCATCCATGGAAAATGTCAAAGTTCCCTGTACCGGCAAATCCATCAGCGCCAGGGCCGCAAAATCCGGACTCAAGTCAGATAGGGCGGCCGGCGTGATGGCGCTGAAATCAACCCCCAGGTCCAACCGGCCATCCTTGGCGCGATAGTCGCCGATCATGGAAATGTTGGTCCGCTGGCCGCCGATTAGCATATCAAGGGTGACATCGCCTTTAAATCCACCCGATTCGCGGTTCAATTGCACCTGCGCATTGGTGGCGTCCCATGAAATATTGCGGCTCTGATCCATCACCGTCAGGTCGGCGTCGTAAATTGTCACGTTGCTTAGATAGCTCATGGCATGGCTCGGGTCGGGCGCGGCCATAAGTTCGCCGACCATACGCTGCATAAACGCGCTCGATTGGGATGCTTCGGTGTCAAACCCGACTTCCAGGGTGCCATCGGTATGGCGCAAGACCCGCAGGCGGGGACGGAATAACTCGATACTTCGGGGCGCCACCATCCCCTGGAACAGGGCTTTGGCGCTCAAGGAAAGGGAAAGTTCCGGGATGATGGCGATCAGCGCGTCGTCGCTATCGTAGGCCCGAACATTGACCACCCGGATATCCAGGGTCCGTTCCCAACCCGCCCAGGTCAGAATTGTATCGTCGAGGCGCAGTCGAAAAGACTTGTGAAATCTGCCAAGTGTGCTTTCGATATAGGGAGAAAGGAAGGCGAGCGATATCGGTCCGGACGACAATTGCCAGGCGCCTATGACGACCAAAATCGCCAAACCGGCGCCAAGACCACCCAACAGTTGAATAATTGCCCGAACGGATTTTCTGAACAAACGGTATTCCTTCGTCATAACTGAGCCGCAAACTACGTATTTCCGCCCAATTTACAAGGTATAGAGTTTAGCAAATATGAATTTGTTTGTCTTCGATACTTCCCAGGTCCTGCCGCCCCGAGCCGCCGACCCCGTGCGCATGGCGCTGGGAATGGAACGCTGGCAGGCTGCGGCGACCGAATGCGGCGACCCCAAGACCCTGAAAATTCACCAGGCGATCGTCGGTGATCCGGGTGCGCGCTGCCTCGCCGAGGCGGTTTTTGGCAACAGTCCTTACCTGTCCATGTGCATGATCGGGGCGGTGGAATTCGCCTGCGAGATTTTCGCTCAGGGACCCGACCATATGTTCGCCGCCCTGATCGACGATGTCCGGAACATTTCACCCGGCGATGGGGAAGTGGGGAAACTGTTGCGCGTGGCCAAAAAGAAAGCCGCCCTGTGCATCGCGCTAGCCGATATTGCGGGTTTTTGGCCCCTTGAAAAAATTACCGCTGCGCTGTCGGAATTCGCCGACCTGGCCATTTCCACCGCCGCCGCCCAGGCCTTGCGGATCGCCGCCGCCCGGGGGGATATCGAACTGGTCGACCCGGAACACCCGGAAAGCGGATCGGGACTGGTGATTTTGGGCATGGGCAAGCTGGGGGGGCGCGAATTGAATTATTCCAGCGATGTCGACCTGATCGTGCTGTTCGACCCCGACCTGGTAAAAACCGGCGATCCCGATAATTTGCAAACCGCCTTCGTGCGCCTGACCCGCACCCTGGTGCAGGTGTTGGAAGATCACACGACTGACGGCTACGTTTTTCGGACCGATCTCAGGTTACGACCCGATCCCGGCGCGACGCCGCTGGCGATTTCCGTGCTGGCGGCGGAAACCTATTACGAAAGTATTGGCCAGAACTGGGAACGGGCGGCGATGATCAAGGCCCGCCCGGTGGCCGGTGATGTGCAGGCGGGAGCGGCATTTCTGAAATGGTTGACGCCGTTCATTTGGCGCAAGAACCTGGACTTCGCGGCCATTTCCGACATTCATTCCATCAAACGCCAGATCAATGCCCAGCGGGGTGGCTCCGGCATTTCGATACCCGGTCACAACGTCAAGCTGGGCCGGGGGGGCATCCGCGAGATCGAATTTTTCGCCCAGACCCAACAATTGATATGGGGCGGCAGGCTGCCGCAATTGCGGCTGAACCGTACCGAAGAAACCCTTGGCGTGCTCACCGACTGCGGCCAAATCACGGTGACCGTCCGCGACGACTTGATCGCCGCCTACCGCTATCTGCGCTGGGTCGAACATCGCCTGCAAATGGTCGATGACAAACAGACCCACAGCATTCCCGAAGACCCCGACCAAATTGCCGCCATGGCGACATTCCTGGGCTACGACGACACCGAGTTCTTTGTGCGGGAACTGACCCTGCACCTGGAAAAGGTCGAGACCCACTACGCCGGACTTTTCGAAGATGCGCCGTCGTTGAGCGCACCGTCGGGCGACGGTGACCTGATCATTGGCAATCTGGTTTTTACCGGCGGGGATTCCGATCCCGAAACCATTCGCACCATCGAAAATCTTGGCTTCGAAAATGCCGCCGCCGTCGACGCCACCGTGCGCGGTTGGCATCATGGTCGTTACCGGGCCATGCGCAGCGCCCGGGCACGCGAATTACTGACGGAATTTTTCCCGGTCTTGTTGAAGGCGTTGGCCAATACCCCGGACCCCGACGCCACGTTCAACCGGTTCGACGAATTCCTGTCGGGCCTGCCCGCCGGGGTGCAATTGTTTTCGATGTTTTATTCGAACCCGGGTTTGCTGGATCTGGTCGCCGAAATCATGGGCGGCGCGCCCCGCCTTGCGGAATATCTGGCCCGCCGACCGCAGGTTCTCGAAAGTGTCCTGACCACCGACTTTTTCGAGCCACCGCCGTCCGCCGAAAGCATGTTTGGTGAACTTGACCTGAAAATGGATCTGGCGGACAACATCGAAGATGTTCTTATTATTTGCCGGCGATGGGCCAACGACCGCCGTTTTCAGGTCGGCGTGCTGGCCTTACGCGGACGCATCCAGCCTCGCGCGGCGGCCCTGGCCTTAAGCAACATTGCCGAAGTCGCCATCAATGGGCTGTACAAACGTGTCGAGGATGAATTCGCTCGCAAACACGGGCACATCCCAAATTCGGAACTCGCCGTGGTCGCCCTGGGCAAACTGGGCAGCCGGGAAATGACCCCGGAATCGGATCTCGACCTGGTGTTTGTTTATGATCTGCCCGAAGAAACCGAAGGCTCCGACGGGGCCAAGCCGCTGCCGCCCAGCCAATATTTTGCACGCCTGAGCCAGCGCCTGATCAACGCCATTTCGGCCCAGACCGGCGAAGGCAGTTTGTATGAAGTCGATATGCGGCTGCGTCCTTCGGGCGCCACCGGCCCTATCGCGTCGAGCCTCGCCGCTTTTGTTCAGTACCACGAACAGGAATCCTGGACCTGGGAACACATGGCCCTGACCCGCAGCCGGGTCATCATCGGGCCATCGGCAATGAACGAGAAAATCAGCCAGGCGATCCTTGAGACATTGATCCGCAAACGCGATCCCGCCAAGCTGTTGTTTGACGTCGCCGACATGCGCGAACGCATGGACCGCGAACATCACACGGATTTCATGTGGGACGTCAAACATCTGCGCGGCGGCCTGGTCGATGTGGAATTCATTGCCCAGTATTTGCAACTTCGCCACGCCCACGATCATCCTGATGTGCTGGCCTGCGACACCCGAACGGCGCTGGAAAACATCCAACGCCTGAACCTGCTGGACGCCACCGTCAGCGAAGACCTGATCGACGCCCTGGCGCTTTGGCAATCGCTACAGGGCATGCTGCGCCTGACCATCTCGCGGGACCGGCGCAAAGGCCGCGACCACGCCATTCCCGAAGGCCTGCAAAATAAATTGGCCGCCGCATGCGGACTTGCCGATTTCGATACGTTGATCGAAAATGTAAATTCGACGGCGGCGACGGTGAGCGCACATTACCAGGTCATCATCGCCGGCCCGGCCCGGGAAATTCCGTCCGATGATGGGTAATTCTGGCCCGTCACCCGGCACATTTTACCCGATACCGTCGTCATCCTTTTGACCATGGGTCAGGGTCGGATCAAGGGCTTCTTCCTTTTCATTTTGATTGGCAAGCAGGCCTATCAATGCTCCGGAATCGCCAATCAGAACCTGCGCCGCCAGAATATTGCTGGGGTCGATATTGCCGATAGCCGACGGCCCATCGGTATCCTCATCTTTCTTAGAGCTGCCGTTTGACATGAATTCTGCGGCCATCCGTTCGAGGATTTTCTGGGCGATCATATCTTCGATTGCCTGGCGCTGATCCGTCGTCATTCCTTCCAGCAATTCTTCTGTTAAGCCCATGGCAATCAATATCTTTTCGCGCATTTCCTCTTGTTTTTTTCGATGAATATCTTCGGTGTATGCGCGGATTCCTTTGTTGCGAATAAAGTCGATATCTTTCGTGTTGTCGTTTTTTGGTTCGATTTTTTGGTTGGCCAGAACGGCGGCGCGAGTGGCCTCGGTTTGCGCCTTCAATCGATCCGCATCCAGCATCGCAGCGAACGACTGACCTGTTTGCTGCGGGGCGATAAATTGCCCGGCAAGACCGGTTATTGCGGTCCGTTGGTCTGTGTCGATTTCCATCTTGCTCTCCCGTGTTTTGCCTCGGTCACGGGGAATACACGCAAATTTCACGCCAATCGACTAGAAACCGGTGAGGACGGCTCCTATGACAGGTTTTGTCGATTGGAACTGCTCGAGAATGCGATCTATGGAATTATCGTCAGTTTCGCTATACTGCGCCGATACATCTGAAAGATTCTTGCCGGAGATATTCATGAGCGACGACGAAGCGGATGCTGAAGAAGTTGAAGAAGACGAGAGTTCTTCTGAAGAAGGCGAAGAAAGTAGCGGTAAATCCGGCGGCAAGAAAAAGCTGATCCTGATTATCGCCGGAGTCGTGGTGGTTATCCTCATCGGCGTCGGCGGCGCATTTTTCATGGGCGTCTTTGATTCACTTCTCGGGCATGGCGAACCGGAAGTCGTAGAAGTCGTCGAAATCCCGCCAGGGCCACCCGTTTATCACGAATTTCCGCAAATGGTTGTCGATCTGAAAAAGACCGGAGCGCGAATTCATTACATCAAGATCAAGGTAGTTGCCGAAATCGTCACCCGCGACCTGCCGCTGTTGGTGGCCGCCGAATTGAAGATCACCGACAAAATCCAGGCCTACCTGCGCAGCCAGTCCCGCAAAGAACTCGCCGGTAGGAACGGCACCGAAAGAATGCGTTCCGATATCCAGAAAATCATCGCCATCGTTATGGGTCCGGTGAAAGTCGAAGGCGTGCTGTTCCGGGAAATTCTGCTGCAATAGCGCCGCCCGGGCAACTTTTTGGGAGCACGACAATTGGCGCAACAGCCAACTTTTTTCATCCCGCATGGCGGCGGACCTTGTTTCTTCATGGATTGGACCATGGGACCGCCGGACACTTGGGATGCCATGGCCGCCTGGCTGCGCGGCCTAGCTGCAACTTTGGTACAGCGACCGCGGGCTATCGTGGTGATTTCCGGCCATTGGGAAGAAGCCGCCTTCACCGTTACCGGTGCCGCCCGTCCACCGCTTGTTTATGACTATTTCGGTTTTCCCGACCACACCTACGACCTGACCTACCCGGCCCCGGGCGCACCCGATCTCGCCCTTCAGATAGTCGGACTATTGGGCGATGCGGGGTTGCCGTCACGCACCGACAATCTGCGGGGCTTCGATCACGGCGTCTTTATTCCCTTCAAATTGATATACCCCGATGCCGATATCCCGATTGTGCAAATTTCGATGCATGAAAATCTTGATCCGGCGCTACACCTGGCGGCCGGACGGGCGTTGGCGCCCCTGCGCGATGACGGCGTGCTGATCGTCGGCAGCGGCATGAGCTATCACAACATGGCCGGTTTCGGTGATCCCCGGTCCCGACTTGATTCCGACAGCTTCGATACCTGGCTGACCGATACCCTGACGGTGGAGGATGCAGATGCGCGCAATCGCGGGCTCGAGAATTGGCATCAGGCGCCCGCCGCCCGAACCGTTCACCCGCGCGAAGACCACCTGATACCGTTGATGGTCGTCGCCGGGGCCGCCGGGGCGCTGAGAGGTGAAAAAATATTCACCGACCACCCCATGGATGTCGCCATATCGGCTTTCCGGTTCGGCCCTGCTACTCTTCCTCTGATCCCTTAACCCGGGCGGCCAGGGCGGCGGCCATGAAATCATCAAGGTCACCATCCAGCACACCCTGGGTGTTCGAGGTCTCGACGCCGGTCCTCGTGTCTTTGACCATCTGATAGGGCTGCAACACGTAAGACCTGATCTGATGTCCCCAGCCGATATCGGTCTTGGCGTCGTGGACCGCCTGCTGTTCTTCCTCGCGCTTTCGCATTTCGTGTTCATACAAACGCGCCTTCATCATTTTCATGGCCGCCGCCCGGTTCTTGTGTTGCGATCGGTCATTCTGGCACTGCACCACGATGTTTGTTTCCAGGTGGGTGATGCGGATGGCGCTGTCGGTTTTGTTGATGTGCTGGCCACCGGCCCCGGACGCCCGGTAGGTATCGATTCGAATGTCTTTGTCCAGAATCTCGATTTCAATGTCATCGTCGATTTCCGGATAGATCCAGATCGATGAAAAACTGGTATGGCGGCGGGCGCTGGAATCGTATGGCGAAATGCGGACCAGCCGATGCACGCCGCTTTCCGTCTTCAACCAGCCAAAGGCGTTATGGCCGGATATTTTTACCGTGGCCGATTTAAGGCCAGCTTCCTCGCCGGCGCTTTCTTCCATCCAGTCGACCTTGTGGCCGTGCGCTTCGGCCCAACGGGTGTACATGCGCAGCAGCATTTCCGCCCAGTCCTGGGCTTCCGTTCCGCCAGCTCCGGCGTGGACTTCCAGATAGCAGTTGTTGGCATCGGCTTCGCCCGACAACAAGGTCAGCAGTTCGGCCTTGGCAGCAACTTTTTGCGCCGCTTCCAGGGCCGCCTCGGCTTCGGCGATGATCCCCTTGTCGCCTTCCGCCTCGCCCATTTCCAAAAGCTCGACATTGTCGGCAAGGTCGCGGCTCAAATCGTCGATGGCGCCAAGCCCTTGTTCAAGGCGCGTACGTTCACGCATCACGGCCTGGGCTTTGTTAGGCTCGTTCCACAGGTCGGGATTTTCCGATAAGGAATCTAGTTCTTCAAGGCGACGTTTGGCGTTGTCGTAGTCAAAGATGCCTCCTCAGCAGTTCCAACGACTGCTCTATTTGCTGAGTGAAGGCTTCGATTTCGGCGCGCATGATGATTGCTTCCGTTGATGTATTTAAGGGGGCTTTGTAGCCGGATTGGCGAAGATCAATCTACCATCAAATAAATTTGATGGTAGATTATTTGATCGATTTTATAGATTTCGAGCAACTTATCTGCCCTCACGTGAGGGCAGGTTGCTCTAATACAATCCACCGGTTCCGGTAATCGGGCCTTGGGCGCCCGAACTGATCCCTTCGAGAACCTCGCTCTCGCCGGTCGGCACTTCGCCGAGTTTGAAGGCTTCCAGAATAACTTTTTTATCGCCGGGCCCGGCCGGCAGGCCGGTCGTCGCGTTAACCCGGACCAGGCGAATGCCCGGCGGAATACGAAAGGGCGTAGCCGGGGCGTCGGCCAGCGCCGCGGCCATGAAATCACGGAAGATCGGCGCCGCTACCGAAGCCCCCTGTTCGCGCCGGCCAAGGCTGCGCGGATTGTCAAAACCGGTATAGACGCCGACTGCCAGGTCGGGAGAAAATCCGACAAACCAGGCATCCAGGCTTTTGTTGGTCGTCCCCGTCTTGCCGCCCAGCGGCTTGCCGACCTTGCGAATGCTGACCCCGGTGCCTCGTTCGACCACTCCTTGCAGGATCGATACCATCTGATAGGCGCTTTCCGGGTCGGTCACGCGCTTCCGCAAATCCGGCAGATGCGGCACCGCCTGGCCGGTCCAGAAGGCCTGACGGCAGTCGTGACAAACCCGTTTGTCGTGGTTAAAGACGGTGCGGCCATGACGATCCTGGATGCGGTCGATCAGGCTTGGCGTGATGTCCTTACCGCCATTGACCAACATGGCGTACCCGGTGGTCAATCGCAGCAGGGTCGTCTCGCCCGCCCCCAGCGCCATGGCCAGGGTTTGCGGCATGTCGTCGATGATCCCGAAGCGCTTGGCGAATTCGGCGATTTTGTCCATGCCCACGGTTTGCGCCAGCCGCACGGTCATCAGGTTACGGGATTTTTCGACGCCCAGACGCATGGTGCTGGGGCCGTAGAATTTTTGCGTATAGTTGGCCGGTCGCCATTTCGGCAAACCCGCTCCCTGGTCAATCACGAAGGGGGCATCGAGAATAAGGGTCGATGGGGTATAGCCGGAATCAAGCGCCGCCAGATAGACGAACGGCTTGAATGCCGATCCCGGCTGGCGTTTGGCCTGGGTGACCCGGTTGAACTTGCTTTTGGCGTGATCATATCCGCCGGTCATGGCCAGGATGCGACCGGTATGGGGATCCAGCGCCACCAACGCCCCTTCGATTTCCGGAATTTGCCGCAGGCTATAGCTGGCCGCCGGATAGGCGACGCCGTCGGCATTTTCGCTCAGCGGTTCGACGGCGACCACATCACCCACCGCCAGCACGTCTTGCGGGCGTTTTACCTGCGGGCCTCGCATTTCACCCTTGAGCCAGGGCCGGGCCCATTCCAGTCCGGCCAGCGGGATGGTGCCGGTGCGGGCATCATTGAAGCCAATCCCGGCGGATGTATGATCGAACTTCAAGACAATCGCCATCTGCCAATCGCCCAGCCCCGGCGGTACATTGGCGGCGGCCAGCGCGGTCGCCCAGCTTTCCGTGGCGGCCATATCTATTCGCATCAATGGCCCCCGCCATCCGTGTCGACGGTCATAACTTTCCAGCCCGGTCCTGACCGCCCGGTCGGCGAATTCCTGGAAGCGGGGATTTAAGGTGGTCCGCACCGACAGGCCACCCTTGTAGAGATTCGTCTCACCATACCGCTTGGCCAGGTCACGGCGAACCTCTTCGGCGAAAAAGCCGGCGGTGACGAATTCGGTCTCGGCGCGTTTTTCCACAATCAACGGGCTGGAACGTGCGATTTCGGCCTCATCAGCATTGATCACGCCATCATTCAACATGCGACCGATCACCCAGTCGCGGCGAATCACCGCGGCCCTGATTTTTTTCGTTGGATGATAATTGTTGGGTGCCTTCGGCAGGGCCGCTAGGTAGGCGACTTCGGCGATGGTAAGATTATCGAGCGTCTTGTTAAAATAATTCATCGCCGCCGCCGCCACGCCATAAGCCCCGTAACCCAGATAAATCTCGTTTAGGTATAGTTCGAGAATGCGGTCCTTGGTGAAGGCCCGTTCCATGCGGAAGGCGAGAATGGCTTCCTTGACCTTGCGCCGCCACGACACTTCGTTGGTCAGCAGGAAGTTTTTGGCGACCTGTTGGGTAATCGTCGATGCGCCGACCTTGCGTCGCTGCTTGCCGATGTTCTTGACGTTAACCACCAAAGCCCGCACGACACCCAGAAAATCGACCCCTTGATGGCTGTAGAAATTCTTGTCTTCGGCGGAAAGAAAGGCGTTAACGACCCGCCTGGGCATGGCGTGAATGGGGATAAACACCCGGTTTTCGATGGCATATTCCGCTAACAAGCGCCCGTCGCCGGCATGGACCCGGGTCATCACCGGTGGTTCGTAATCGGCCAGTTGCCGGTAATCCGGCAAATCCTTGCCGAATTCCTGAAAAACGTAAAGAACCCCGCCGACGCCAGCAACGGCGATGATCAGCAACAATCCAAGCAGGGTCAGGAATGCTCTTAACATTATGATCCAGGGATATAGGCGACAAATATGGCGGGGATGTGGCCTATTTTTTATACGCCTCTTCGATATTAGAGAAATACCCAGTTATTGCGCGCACCATACCATCGGCCAGCTTGGCGCGGTAGGCTTTACTCATGAGCGCCTTTTCATCGGCCCGGTTGGATAGAAAACCGAGTTCGACCAGGATTGACGGCACATCGGGCGCCTTGAGCACGGCGAATCCGGCGAATCGGTGGGTATTGCGCAACACCCGGGATTCGCGCCGCAGTTGTTTGACCACCGAGGCCGCGAAACGGGCCGACTGGTTCATGGTTTCGCGGCGGGTCAGGTCGATCAGGATACCGGTGATTTCCGGCGTGTTATCGGTGGCATGAACCCCGGCGATCAGATCGGCCTTGTTTTCCTGTTCGGCCAGGGCGGCGGCTTCCTTGTCCGACGCGGTTTCAGACAACGTATAGACCGAAAGCCCCCGTGTTTTCCGATTTTTGATGGCATCGGCATGAATGGACAGGAACAGGTCGGCGCCGGCGATGCGGGCAAATTCCACCCGATCGCGCAATTTGATGAAGATATCACGGGATCGGGTCAATTCGACTTTGAACAAACCGCTCTTTTCCAGGTGTTTTTTCAATTCCCGGGCCATCGCCAGGGTAATGTGTTTTTCGTAATACCCGTTGATGCCGATGGTTCCGGGATCGACGCCACCGTGACCAGGATCGATCACGATGAGTCGTTTTTCCGGTGCTTTAGGGATTACTAGCGCTTTTGCCGGTGGCGGCGTGAAGGCCGTTTTGGTGATACCCCCCGCGTCTTTAGCGACGATACCCCCCGCGTCTTTAGCGACGACACCCGCCGCCGTGCCAAGATCAATAACCAGCCGGTAACTGCCGGTCGTCCCTGGGTCCAGGAGGAAACTGTGCAGAACCGACGGTGCCGACTTGACGTCCAGGACGACCCGCGACACACCGGGTTTGAACAATCCGTAGCGCAACTTATCAAGAATTCCGACGTTCACCGGCAACGGTTTCGTCGGCAGCCGCCAGCCAACTTCAGGCAGATCGATGACCACCCTGTGAGGGTTCGACAAGGCGAAAATCTTGAAGTCGACCTTACGGTCAATGTCGAAAACCAGCCGGGTTGCCCCGGCATGTTCACCGACCCTGACATCGGTTACCACGGCGTCAGCCGACAATACCCGGCCGGGAAATGCGACCAGAAGAACAAAAATAGCGATCGGTCCGATCAGGTTCCTCACCCAGCCGGAGATCACAACATCGTGAAATTTCGCCTTCATTACAGTCCTAATAGTCGATCCAGGCCACTTGCGTCGCTAAAAATATCGAAGAAAGTCAATAAGATGATTGTCGAACTAAAAACCTACCGTTATGTTAACGACTCGATGATGTACATTCAGCAGTGAACGTATACATTATACAGACAATTGGACAGATCACCCGACTACGGGCACGAGGCCAATTGCAAGACCCTGATTTACTTAGGTTTTTTTATGCCGGATAGAGCAGCTCGTACGATAGCAAGGACCCAGTCACCCCTCTTCGAGGGCGTGGGTTTGTTCGTGAGCGCCGCCGGCCCATCACAAATACGCGTCGACCATCATCGCAACGTCAAACTTGCGGACGGCCCGACGTACTGGAGCTACGAAGTTAATGTCTATCAAAAAAATGTTAATCGACGCCACCCATCCGGAGGAAACTCGGGTTGTGGTGATGAATGGGAACAGACTCGAAGACTTTGATGTTGAATCCGAATCCCGGAAACAAATCAAAGGCAATATCTATCTCGCCAAGGTTATTCGTGTAGAACCGTCGTTGCAGGCGGCGTTCGTCGATTACGGCGGCAACAGGCACGGGTTCCTGGCCTTCAGCGAAATCCACCCCGATTACTATCAGGTGCCCATTGAAGACCGTCAGGCGCTGCTTGAAGAATACAAAGCCGCCGAAATTTCCGAAGATAGCGCCGCCGACAACGGCGATCATGACGCCCCCGAAATCGATGTTCCCGACGAACCATCTGACCCCACAGCCAAAAATGGCGCCGAGACCGTCGAAAACGACGCCGCCGCGGCCCCCGAAGATGTCGTATCTGGCGATGATGAAAGCGATGAGGCCGACATCAATGAACACCGGAACGCCAAATCCGCCCGAAATGCCAAAGGCGTCGAAACCCTTGGCGGCGATGACACTGACGATGCCCGGCCGGCCCGCAAGATCCTGAATTACCGCCGTTATAAAATTCAGGAAGTCGTTAAACGCCGGCAGATTTTGCTGATCCAGGTCGTCAAAGAAGAACGCGGCAACAAGGGCGCGGCGCTGACCACCTATATCTCGCTGGCCGGTCGCTATTGTGTGCTGATGCCCAATACCGCCCGGGGCGGCGGCATTTCCCGGAAAATAACCAGTGGTGCGGACCGCAAACAGTTAAAAGCCATTCTCACCGAAATGGAAATTCCCGATGGCATGGCGGTGATTGTCAGGACCGCCGGCATCCAGCGCAGCCGAAGCGAAATCAAACGGGACTACGAATACCTGATGCGGTTATGGGATAGCGTCAGGGAACTGACCCTGAAATCGACGGCGCCGGCGCTGGTCCACGAAGAAGGCAACCTGATCAAGCGTTCGATTCGAGATCTTTACGGCAGCGATGTCGAAGATATCGTCGTCGCCGGTGACGCCGGATACAGAATGGCCAAGGATTTTATAAAACTGTTGATCCCCAGCCATGCCAAACGGGTACAGCCGTATCGGGATGAAGCCGTCCCGTTGTTCAAGCAATTTCAGGTCGAAAGCCAGTTGGACGCCATTCATTCGCCGGAAGTCCATATGAAAACGGGCTCCTACATCGTCATCAATCCGACCGAAGCGTTGGTCTCCATCGACGTCAACTCCGGACGGTCGACGCGCGAACGCAACATCGAGGAAACCGCCCTTAAAACCAACCTGGAAGCCGCCGATGAAATCGCCCGGCAACTGCGCCTGCGGGATTTGGCCGGCCTGATCGTCATTGATTTCATCGACATGGAAGTCACGCGCAACAACGGCCTGGTCGAACGGCGCCTGAAAGATGCCATGCGCAATGATCGCGCGCGCATCCAGATCGGCCGCATCAGCCCCTTCGGATTATTGGAATTATCGCGTCAGCGCCTGCGTATGTCCTTGATCGAAACGTCATCGGAACCCTGCCAACATTGTGGTGGTACCGGTGTTCGCCGCTCGACGGACGCATCCGCCCTGGTCGCCCTGCGCGCCATCGAAGAAGAAGCCATGCGCAAGCAGTCGAGCGAATTTGCCATTCACGTACCAAGCGCCATCGCCCTTTATATCCTGAACCAGAAACGTTCGGCCCTAACCGAAATTGAAACCCGCTACGAAATATCGGTAACCGTGGACGCCGACGATACACTGGTTCCGCCTGACCTGCGGCTGGAACGCATCAAGGGCGGATCCCGGGAAGTGGTCGCCCGCGAAGCCGGTTCGATGATCATCGATGGCGATGACAAACCGGCAAAACGCCGCCGCCGCCGGTCTCGCAACCGCAAGTCCTCGGACGATGAAGGCACCGCGCCGATAGATCAGGATGGCGAAACCGAGGCCCCCGAAGGCCAGGACGCCCACCCAGAGGAAACTGATGCAGACGGAGAGGACGCCAACGGAAAACGTCGCCGTCGTGGAAAACGTGGTGGACGCCGCCGTGGCAGCAAGCCGACCAATCAGGCCGACGGCGCCGCCGCCAACGATGACGTCGCGACGTCCGGCGAAACCGTCGAAAACGCAGCGGCAAATGCACCCGGCGAAGAGACTCCGGAAGCTGTCGTGACGGCCGAGACCGAAGGGGCTACCGACGAGGTGAAGCCGGCTCGCAGGCCTCGCCGCTCGCGCGCCAAGAAACCGGCGGAAGATTCGGCTGCCAATGAAGCCAAAGCCGCCGATGCCGCTGAAGAACCCGTAGCCGAGGCTGTCGAAAAACCGAAACGTGTCCGCAGGCCCCGCAAGAAAGCGGACGCCGTTCCCGATGTCGCGTCCGACAAACCGTCTAAGGCGGCTCCGGTATCGGAAATTACGGTCCCGGTAGAAGTTGCGCCCCCGGCAGACACGCCCAAGGATTCAAATCCCGAAGCGGCGAAAACCACGGTCGTCAATATCGGCGACGCACCGGTCAGTGAAGATGCGGAAAAGCCCAAACGCGGTTGGTGGCGGCGCTAATCTAGCGCTTCCAGTTAATCAGCCGGTCGGCGGCCCGATCGATAACGTCATAGGATTCGGCGAAGGAAAACCGGATATAGCGGTTGCCTCGCTGCGGGTCGAAATCGATCCCGGGAGTCACCGCGACGCCGGCTTCATCGAGAATACGGCGGCAAAAATCGACGCTGTCATTGGTCATCTCGGACACATCGGCATACAAGTAGAAGGCCCCGTCGGGGTTGGATAACTTATCGAACCCCGCCTTCGGGAGGCGGTCCAGCAACAGCGATCGATTGCGGGCGTAATTGGTCACGTAGGCATCGAGTTGTTGGCGGCAATCGAAAGCGGCGATGCCCGCCAACTGCGACAGGGTCGGTGGCGATATGAACAGGTTCTGCGACAGGCATTCGATGGGCCTGAGCAGCTTTTCCGGGACCACCATCCAGCCCAGCCGCCAACCGGTCATGGAAAAATACTTGGAAAAACTGTTGATGACGATAGCCTCGTCATTAAATGACAAGGCCGTTTTCGCCTGCACCCCATAGGTGACGCCGTGATAAATTTCGTCGGAAATCAGGCGAATTTTGCGCGCTTTACAATAATCGGCAAGGGCCTGTAATTCCGCCGCGCGCAGCATTGTCCCCGTTGGATTGGAAGGGCTGGCGATGATTAGGCCCTGCAGCGGTCCCTCGATTTCGTCGAGAAGTTCCGGCGTTGGTTGATAATTTGTCTCAGGCCCCACCAGCACTTCGACCGGTTCCACATCCAGGGCGCTCAGGATATTGCGATAGGCCGGATACCCGGGACTGGCCAGGGCGACCCGGTCACCGGGATCGAACACGGCCAAAAACGACAGCACGAACCCGCCCGATGATCCGGTGGTGACGACGATCCGCTGTTCGGGAACATCTTCATCGTAGAATTCCCGGTAGTAATCGGACAGCCGCTTGCGCAATTGCGGCAGGCCGAAGGCCCCGGTATAGCCGATCCGGTTATCATCAAGCGCCGCCTTCGCCGCTTCCAGCACCGGTTTCGGGGCGGCGGTGCCGGGTTGGCCGACTTCCATATGCAGGACATCATGGCCGGCGACTTCGCGGTCATAGGCGGCCCGCATGACATCCATCACAATAAAGGGCGGAATAGCCCCGCGCCGTGAGGCTTTCAGGGTCATTGCGTCGCCGCCCAATCACTCACTGACCTTGACCCCCAAACCGAAGCCACGGGTATCGCTGATGGCTTCACAACTGGCCGGTTCGAACGGCAACCCCTGGGTACAGCCGATGGCGTTGACCCGGCCAATAGCCGCCGTGGCGGCGACCCGGTGACCCCGCTTAATAAGTCCATCTACGGCGTGTTCGTCATATCCCTGCTCGTAGAACACGACGTCGGGGAGGCCCCCATGATGCAGCCGTTTCGCCGCAACTGCTTTTTCCAGGCTGCCGACTTCGAACAAATTCTGCAGGGCGACATTGACCATTGCCGTCGGGGCCGCCGCACCACCCGCCGCCGCGCCGGCAAAAAAGAAATCGTCGGTGAAATGATCGACCGCCAGTATCGGGCCAAGGGAAACGGATCCCCGCCCACCACTGCCGGGAACCGAGGCCAGCAATATACCACTATCGCCGGCGATAATGCCGTTTCCGAACAACCCGTTCATGCTCAACGCACAGGCGACGGCGGAACCATTCGAATCGACGGTCACGAAGGTCGCCGCCGAAGGATCATCCTGCAATTCCTGGGGCGCCGGATTGAGAGTTTCGGCCGCCGTGTGGCGATCGGCCCGATAGCTTTTCATGAGCGACTTGACGCGCTCTCTTGATGCCAGTTGCCCGGCATCACCAGCAACAGAGCCATCCGCCAACAACCAGCCAGCCCGGCTGGCGTAGGCCCGCATGGCGACTTCGGCCAGCAGGTGCGGTTTTTCGTCGTCCGGAGCATCCCGGTAGCGACGACCATCTTGCAGCATCGCCCACATTTCGGCGGCGACGGCCCCGGCACCGGCCGGTGGTGGCGCGAAATGGACCGTAATGTCGCCCAACGGCAATTCCAGGGTGTTTCGCCAGACAGGACGGAATTCGACGAGTTCCTCAGGCGTCAGGGATCCTCCTGCCGCGGTCACCTTGTCGGCCAGACGTTTGGCCCCGGCGCCCTTGTACATATCGTCAATGCCGTGTTCGCGGATCCGGCCCAAACTATCGGCCAGACCTGTCTGGATAAGGGTGTCGCCTTCGCCCAAAAGACCATTTCCGCCGCGGCGCCCGAAGACGCGCTGCGCTTCGGGGTCATCCAGCAAGGGCCCGCCAATCTTCGAAATATCCGAAGCAAAGGCGCGCGAGACCTTGGTTCCAAAGCGGGCCAGGCCTTCCGCCGGGCCAATCAGTTGCGCCCACGGAAGGCGGCCATATTGGGTGTGCAGGGCGTAAAAACCCCGGACATTTCCCGGCACCCCATTGGGTCGCCGTTTGGCCATTCCGGTGACTTTCGAGGACCCACTGAAGAAATCCAGCGCCAGGGTTTTGTTGCTCGGCGCATCATGGACGACACAAACCCCACCGCCGCCAAGCCCTGCGGTCGAGGGTAAGGTGACGGCGAGCGTGAAATAGGTCGCTGTCGCGGCGTCGATTGCATTGCCACCGGCGATCAATACTTCCTTGCCGGCCAGGGCGGCATTGGGTTCATCGGCGACGACTGCACCAAGGAATTGAAGATCGGCTTTGGTGGCCTGGCCGCGCAGGCCCGCGGCCAATTCATCAAAATCGTCGGCGGTTTTTTTCAGGGCTTCACAAGACGCCAGCACGGTGACCAACAGGACCGACAGAAAAACCGATCCGAACACCTTCCTGCCACGCCATTGACGCGGCCCCGAATAACCCGCTGCCGATTGACTAGACACTAATCCATCACTACCTTTTGCCATCATGATTGGCTTTGATTTATTCTTGAAAAACATTCGTTTGCCAGTATCCATAGCGTTATTTGGGTGTCTGCTTGCCGCCGTTGTATCGTCGCCCCGATATGCCGAAGCCAGAGAGCTGTCGTTTATCCGCGACGCCGAAATTGAAAATACCATCCGAACTTATGCAATGCCAGTGTTCCTCGCCGCCGGGTTGGAACCGACAGCTATTAACATTTATCTGGTCAATGATAACAGCCTAAACGCGTTTGTCGCCGGTGGGCAGAAATTGTTTCTAAATACCGGATTGCTGGCACGCAGCACAAACGCCAGTCAGGTGATTGGCGTCATCGCCCATGAAACAGGGCATATTGCCGCCGGCGACCTGTCACGTATCCGGGATGCCATGCAAGCCAGCTCAGCGCAAGCAATCCTGGCTTATATCCTTGGCGGAGCCGCCATTATCGGCGGTCGTGGCGATGTCGGCGGGGCGATCATCCTGGGCGGCCAGGCCGTGGGCACTCGTAATTTCCTGCACTACAGCCGCACCCAGGAAGGGGCTGCCGACGTTGCGGCCATGAAATTCCTTGAAGCGACCAAACAATCGTCCAAGGGATTGCGCGAATTCTTCGAAATTCTGGGCGATCAGGAATTCAAGAGCGCGGCTCGCCAGGACCCTTATTACCAGTCTCACCCACTGACTCGCGAACGCATTCTGGCGGTCGAAGAATTTATTTCCAAATCGGCCTACTCAAACGTACCGGAATCCGCCGATTTCGTCAGTCGACACAGCCGCATGAAGGCCAAGCTGCGGGCTTTCCTTGATTCACCGACGTACACGTTCCGACGTTACGGGAAAGCCGACACGAGTGTCGAATCCCGCTATGCCCGGGCCATCGCCTATTATCGACAAGCCGACATTGACAATGCCCTGCCGCTGATCGACGGCCTGATCGCCGAACAACCCGATGACCCCTACTTTCACGAGTTGAAAGGCCAGATCCTGTTTGAAAATGGCCATAACGTCGAAGCCATACCCGAATACCGGAAAGCCTCGGCGCTCGATGCGGATTCCGCCTTATTGCATGCGGAATTGGCCCGGGTGCTGATCGAAGCGAATGACCCGGCATTGCTTGGTGAAGCCATAGAAAACCTGATCACGGCGCTCAGCCAGGATCGGACCGACGGTTCCAGTTGGCGACAGCTTGCCATCGCCTACGGGCGGCAGGACAAAACCGCCGAAAGTTCCCTGGCGCTGGGCGAAGAGGCCCTGTTGCAGGGCAATGCCCAAAATGCCCTCTACCATGGCGGCAGGGCCGAGAAACTGTTGCCCGAAGGTTCGCGGGGCTGGCTGCATGCCCAGGACATCCTGGTCGCCGCGCGCAACCTGAAAGGCAAATAATGCGCCGCCCGGCGCTTAGCGTACTGGCCCTGACCACTGCCCTTTGCGGAGGGCTTTTGACGAGCTGCACAGTCGAGCGGGCGACCATGACGCCGGAAGGATTGTTATCCGTTCTGGGACCCTTTCCCGGTTTTTCACCCGTCGAACTGCCCGGCGACTGGGCCTTGGAAAGCGACGGCGATATAGACGAACAACAACTTCGCGTGGTCACCAAAGACGGCTTGCCAGCGCTTCGCATCGCCAACGGCGAAGATTCCTTTATCGTGGTGCGGCGAACCCGGGCGATGCTGTTGTCGACGCCCTACCTGAGCTGGTCGTGGAACATCGATGCCCCGTCGGCGCCGGGATTTCATCCGGTGCGGGTGATTGTCGGCTTTCATGGTGGTGACCCGGCCAGTGGCAGCTGGGACGGGCAACCCTTTACAGGGCTGGGTTCCCGCCTGCCGCCCCACGACCGGGCAATTTCGCTGACCTGGGGAGAATCCGCCTTACAGCGTGGGAGCCTTGATTTGCCGGGTAAATCCGCCGGTCGGGCCGCGCCCAGGTACACGGTGCACGGGGGGCGCGAAAACGCCGGTAGCTGGTGGCTGGAAACCGTTGACCTGGCGGACCTGTATGGGCGCGCCTGGCCGGGTGACGATGCCGACCGCGCCCAAATCATGTTTATCGGCATCGCCGCCCCGGGTGGGCGTCCCCCGGCGCCGGCTTACGTTTCCGGGATTCTGCTCTCGCGTTAGTGATCTGCTCTCGCGTTAGTGACTTGTAACGGACGCCAAGCTAACGCATTGTGTCGCCCAATATTTTGAAATGATCGATTGAACGGATGACGACACTATGACGCTTCGTGGAAAATTCCTGGCCGCCCTGACGTTTGCCCTGCTGATGGGCTTGAGCCTATTGCCGAATACGGCCGCCGCCGAGGCCTTCGACGCCGGCGAGAAAAAGGCCATCGAAACCATCATCCGCGACTATCTACTGGCCAATCCCGAAGTCCTGCTTCAGTCCATGACGGAATATCGCCGACGTCAGGAAATGTCGGAACAGAACCAGATAAAAGAGAAACTGGTTCGCCTATCGGACACCTTAAAAACCAACCCGGCCTCGCCGGTCATTGGCAATCCCGACGGCGACGTTACCGTCGTCGAATTTTTCGACTACCGCTGTACCTATTGCAAGAAAGTGTTTCCGACCGTTCAGCAATTGCTGAAAGACGATGGCAATATCCGTTACGTGTTCAAGGAATTCCCGATTTTGGGGCCGCTGTCGGAAGTCGCCACCCGCGCATCACTGGCCATGTGGTCCATTGATCCCGGGAAATATATGGCCTTCCATACCGCGATGATGACGTCTCGCGGCCAGCTTGATCAGGCCCGTATCTTCAAATTCGCCAAAGCCGCCGGCTACAACACCGGTGATGTCGCCGCCAAAATGAAGGACCCAGCAGTGGAATCGGAAATCGCCGCAAATTTGAAACTGGCCAGTGAATTGGACATCAACGGCACGCCCGCGTTCATCATCGGCGATCACATCGTACCTGGCGCCGTCGACATGGCGACCCTGAAACAACTGGTTCAGGCGGCCCGCAAATAGGGCGGCTTGCTATTTCACTTTCAGAATCGAAAAGTGGAAGCCTTTGTTATCTTCGATCAGCAGCAGCAAGGACCGCCGCCCTTGTTTTTGGGCTTCCTTGTACATTTCGGTCAACTGGCGGGGATCCCAGACGGGTTTCTGGTTGATCTGATGAATGAGTTGCCCCCGGGCCAGGTCGAGCCCCTCGCTTTTTTCGGGATCAATCAAGGTGATGATGATGCCGTTCGAACCCCAGCGCAAAGCAAAGCGTTCGCGAATTTTTGCCGTTAGCGCGGCGACGGTAACGCCAATTTCCGGGAACGAGGCAAATTCGCCGCTTTTGATATTCCAGGCCGGTGACCAGGGTTCGGTCTTGATCGACACCTCGTGGATTTTGCCCAACCGCAGCAAGGTTATGGGAACATCGGCACCGGCAGAAAGTGATTTCACCGTCATCACCAGGCGCTCGAAGGTATCGATGTCGGTGCCGGCAAATTTAAGGATCAGGTCGCCCCGCTGGACGCCCCCCTTGTTGGCCGGCCCGCCCAGATAAACATCCCGGACCAGTACCCCATGGTCCTTGTCATAGCCAAGGGCGATGGCGACGGCTTTCGAAATGCCCTGGACCTGCATGCCAATAAACGCCGATTCGCCCGCCCGCAGCGGAGAGGCCGCCACCATGCCCCCGATCAGCACGGTGACAGTTAGGGCTCCTTGGCATAAGACCCAAAAACGAGACTTCTTTAGCATTTTATCGCGTTGCTCCCTGTCGATCAGATCAACACTTCGGCGATGGTAATTCTTCCAGTTTGTTCATTTTCAGGACAACCGAGAAATCTTGATAGTCGAGAAGCAACCACGGCGCGACGCCGTTTTCCAGTTGCAGCGCTTCGATTTCGTAATCCGGCACCCCGCCCTGGCTGTCCAGCTTATAAAACGCCATGCGGATTTTCCAGCCCGAAGTGGCAACCAGGGGCCCCAGCGATTTAGCGATTTCCTTGCCAATCACTTCGGCGGTGGACTGCTTGCGCGCGATGAAAGCGGTGACTTCCTGCGGGCCGGTATCATCGCCGCCATCGAAGACAATGGCGGCGACCAGATGGTCACCGGCTTGCGCCCGGTCAATCAGATATGCGGTATGGCCGATGGGGAATCTGGTTCCTTCCGGCAGGGGTAATTTCCGGCCTTCGGGAATCCGGAATACGGCGTTACCCGGCCCTACACCGAGGGAACTGCTGGCCGATTCCATGGTCGCCCGGCCCCGGAAATCTTCCCGGCGCTCGCCAATCCTACTCGATGAAAAGAAGTCATAGCGGATGCCGTCCTGGCTTTCCTGCCCGGTATAGCGGTGAAATTGCCGCAATTCGTTGCCATTGGCCAGTTGCAGGTTCATTTGCAGGGTTTGCGACATGGTCCAGCCGTCACAGGCGTTTTCCAGCCTTATTTCCATATGACCGGTGGCCCCGACGAAATCGCCGCCGCTTTTAAAAACCCCCGGTTCAACCGTATAAAGCGCCTTGTGGCCGACCAGTTTGGCGGCCCCGGCGACCTGCGGCCACGCCAGGATTACGGTAGCCAGCATAATCGAAGCACTGAAAGCCCCGGTAAGGTTGATGATTCGTCTTTGTTTCATTAAATTAATATACCACAGGCAAAAAGCCGTTGTTGCGAAATTGTCGCCATCACGATATCCATCACAACCATGAAAGTTCTTTCCATATTCGGCACCCGCCCGGAAGCCATCAAGATGGCGCCGGTCGTCAAGGCCCTGGACGCCGAACCCGGTATCGATGCGCTGGTCTGTGTCACCGCCCAGCACCGCTCGATGCTGGATCAGGTCCTGGACCTGTTCGCCATCACCCCGGAATTCGATTTGGACATAATGCGCCCGAATCAAGACCTGAGCCACATCACCGCCGCCGCACTCAGTGGATTGGGCGATGTGCTCGACCGCACCAAGCCCGACCGGGTGCTGGTTCACGGCGATACCACAACCACGTTTGCGGCCTCGCTGGCGGCGTTTTACCGGCGCATTCCCGTCGGCCATGTCGAAGCCGGATTGCGAACCGGCGACGTCTACGCCCCCTGGCCGGAAGAAATGAACCGCCGCTTGACCGACACCATCGCCGACGTTTATTACGCGCCGACGGAAGGTGCGGCCGATAATTTACGCCGCGAAGGTGCCCCGGAAAACGCCATCGTGGTGACCGGCAACACCGTCGTCGATGCCCTGCTGGGCGTCACCGAACGGCTGCGACAAGACGACCAATTGCAAAAAGCCCAACACGCCCTGTTCCCGTTCCTGGACCCGGCGAAAAAGCTGATCCTGGTGACCGGCCACCGGCGGGAAAATTTCGGCGACGGGTTCGAACGCATTTGTCGGGCGCTGGCCAAACTGGCCCTGCGGGACGACGTGCAGATTATATATCCGGTGCACCTGAACCCCAACGTCAGCGAACCGGTCCACCGGGTGCTGGGCGGGCTCGCCAATATCCACCTGATTGAGCCGCAGGACTATCTGCCGTTCGTATTTTTGATGGAAAGGGCGTATCTTGTGATCACCGATTCCGGCGGCATCCAGGAAGAAGCGCCCTCCCTTGGCAAGCCGGTGCTGGTCATGCGCGATGTTACCGAACGCCCGGAAGCGGTCGCGGCGGGAACCGTCCGGCTGGTCGGCACCAGCGAGCGTAAAATCGTCGACGAATGCTGCCGCCTGCTGGATGATGCCGCCGCCTATGGCGTCATGAGCCAGGCCCATAATCCCTATGGCGACGGGACCGCAAGCGGGCGGATCGTCGCAGACATTTTGAAACGAGGACCTGCCGGTGGCCACTGATTTCGAAAAAATATGTGTTATCGGCCTGGGCTATGTCGGGCTGCCGACCGCCGCCGTTTTTGCCAGCCGTGGCCTCAGTGTGTTGGGCGTCGACACCAACGCCGCCGCCGTCGACCTGATCAATCAGGGCAAGGTTCATATTGTCGAGCCCGACCTGGACATTCTGGTCAATGGCGCGGTGACCATGGGCAAGCTGGTAGCCGCAGCAAAACCGGAAGCGGCGGACGCCTTCATCATCGCCGTGCCGACACCCTTTGGCGACGGCCACAAGCCGGACCTGAGCCACGTTCAAGCCGCCGCCCGTTCGATTGCCCCGGTGCTGGCCCCGGGGTCGCTGGTGATTGTCGAATCGACCTGCCCCGTCGGCACCACCGCACAGGTTTCGCAGTGGCTAGCCGATGACCGGCCCGACCTGAGCTTTCCCCATCAAGTGAGTGACGACGCCCAGGTCAACATCGCCCATAGCCCGGAACGAGTGCTGCCGGGCCGGGTGTTGCTGGAACTGGTGCGCAACGACCGGGTTGTCGGCGGCCTTAGCCAGACCTGCGCCCGACGCACGGCGGCGCTGTACAAAATCGCCGTCGAAGGCGAATGCCACCTGACCACGGCGGCGACGGCGGAATTGGTCAAGCTGTCGGAAAACGCCTTTCGCGACGTCAACATCGCCTTTGCCAACGAACTGTCCCTGATCGCCGACAAAATGGACATCAACGTTTGGGATGCCATTGATCTCGCCAACCGCCACCCGCGGGTTAACATCCTGCAACCCGGCCCCGGTGTCGGCGGCCATTGTATCGCCGTCGACCCCTGGTTCATCGCCCATTCGGCGCCCGAAATAAGCCCGTTGATACAGGCCGCGCGCGGCGTCAACGACGGCAAACCGAGCCACGTTGTCGGCAAAATATTGCAAGCCGCCGAAGCCGCCGGGGCCGATACCATCGCCTGCCTGGGACTGTCCTACAAGGCCGACATCGACGACATGCGCGAAAGCCCGGCGCTCACCATCGCCGCCGCCGTGGCAAGCAAATTCAGGGGCCAGGTGGTTATTGTGGAGCCCCATACAGACGATCTTCCCGCCGCCTTCGCGGGCCTAAAAAACGCCAGCCTGTATCCGCTGGCCGCGGCGCTCGAAAAAGCCCAGGTGGTCGCCTTGTTAGTCGACCACCGCGACTTCCGCGAGCTGGACCGGGAGCGATTGAGCGGTAAGGCGGTGATTGATACGCGCGGGATTTGGCGGTAAGGAACCGCGCCCCCAAGCCCACAGCGCCGCATAAAATACAAAATAATGTCCGCTTAACACACAGAAACAGACCTTATCGAGGGGTGCCTGAAACTTCTGTTTTTAGCCAGGAGCGGAAGTTTGCAGGCACCATCGTTGGTTTAGGCTACTGGCATCATAAATTCAAAGTCCGCTGAGCCTAGGATGTCACCATTGATCATAATTTCTACAAGGTGCGTTCCGGAATAATAAACCCTTGTGGTAATTGGCCTCCTTGCGTGCATGCGTTCCGCCGTGTGGCTCGCGTCAGCCTTGAGGTGTCCGTCGTCATATAAATTGGAACACTCACCGGGCGTTCCTTTCTATTGCTATTCAGAAATCCGGCCAGCGCCAAATGCTCCCTGAACAGCGAGTCAGTATCCAACGAACCACATTTGTAGAGCCGCTACCTTACAACAAGCTGACAGCCGGAAAAATAGTTCTGTATTATTGTTGTTTTTCAATAGATTAGGAGAAAAATAAAATAACCAAAATCCCCCCAATATTGGGGGGAGAATATCAATTGATAATCGGTATTTTGAATTACGACAACAAGCAATTTGGACAAATTAATTGGATCGTCAGGTTGTCTGGCAGTGGGACTGAAGTGGGAAAGTTATGAATAATATAGCACGAATTATTACGGCAGTTATTGCTGTTTTGGTGGTCGCCGTGACGACAAACGGAGCCAAGGCGGGAACGGTCGCGTTGCAAAACAACTTTAGTTTCGACAACACCGGTTTTGTCCTGAGAGACGGCAATTCGGGCACGGAATGGCTGAACCTGACAAAAACGGTCAACCGCTCTTACAACGATATTTCGAGTAAATTCGGCTCAGGGTGTCTGACGTCAGCGCCTATGGAACAACTTAGCGGTATTGCATAAGAGAGGATTTCTGGTTCATCGTAATGACCCGAAGGGGAATGAAGATGAGACAGAAATCGCAGACAAGACAGACGGGTGCCGCCAAGGCGATCAAGGATATTCGCCGAGCTACGCGCAAGCAATACTCGGCAGAAGAAAAAATCCGCATTGTCCTTGATGGCCTGCGCGGGGAAGAAACCATCGCTGAGCTTTGCCGGATATCCGCTCAGAGTCTATGCGGACGTTCCGCCCAACAATGCTTGCCTGAAATAATTATCGTCAAAAATGGACTTTATTTCACGACGTCACCCATCTGGGTGATGCGATGGATGGTTCGATCCGGCATTGTTACTCGTGATAACCGGAAGGTTGGTCTCCTGGTGAACTCAGTGGGTTCACTAAGTGACCACATTAAATTCCAAAAAGTAGAAAAATATTACAACTTGTCAGGTTGCTGTCATCTTCCTCTGCTAGTATTAGCGCTATAGAATTACTAGCATAAAGTTCACTGCTTGATAACAGCTGGAATGCGGGGAGAGTTGTTAGGCAGTTTGGACAGATTAATGAGATAGCCAGGTGAACTGGCAATGAGACTTGGGAGAGTAAAGCATGTTTAAGAAAATTGTTGCTGCGTTATCGGTCATGGCATTTTTTGTTATCTTTGGATTAGGACTGAGTGCACCGTCCCCGGTATCGGCGGCGGTGTTACAGTTGAATTTCAATCTCGAAGACAATGTAAACTCATCAGTTACGGCCACGGGTGCTTTCCAGTGGGATACAGATACAGGATATGTTGCAGGCACCGAGACGGCATCGGGTGTCAACATCGGCAATTATCTAGGTTATACTGGAGCGTTGAATTTTGTGGGGGCATATAGTGGTTCGACTTTAACCTCTTTCGTAAGCCCCGCGGGGGCCTGTGCGGCTAATCGTGAATGTGGTCTTAATATTAATTGGAGTGGCGATCTTGACAACGCAGTAAGCTGGACAGTGGCCACAGCATTATCTGGCAGCTTACCGACGGGGGTTTTTGACTATTTTGGTGGCCCGCAGTACACAATCCCTATGCATCTCACTTCGTTCACTGCCACAAACTTGACAGCCGCAAACGTGACAACAATCCCACTCCCCCCATCAGCAATCCTCTTCGGCACCGCCTTATTAGGCTTGGCGGGACTCCGGAGAAGGAAGCGCAAAGCGGCCTAACCGAGGTACTCATACTCCCAACCCAAAGAAGCCCCATTGATCCCTTCAGTGGGGCTTCTCTTTGACTTGATCATTCATGGGGGAAAATGTTTAGCGTTGGGAACCAAAAAATTTACACAAACGGATTGAACGCGACTTCCCAGTAGTGGCCGTCGGGATCGGCGAAATAGCCGGAATATCCACCCCAGAAGACTTTCTGCCCCGGCTTGACCAATGTCGCCCCGGCGGCGACGGCCTCGCTCAGCGTGGCATCGACGGCGGCTTCCGATTTCACGTTGTGGGCGATGGTGACGCCCCGGAACCCTGAGCCTTCCGGCGAAACCGTGATGTCTTCGGCCATCTTGTCGCGGGAATAGAGCGATAGCATGATGCCGCTTAGCTGAAAGAAGGCGATGCCGTCCGGCCCATCGATCTTCGGGAAACCCAGGCCATTTTCATAAAATTCGATGGCCCGATCCAGATCGTCGACGCCGAGGCCGATAAAGGTGATGTGCGGTTCCATGGCCCCGATTGTAAGAGTTGGCGGGTGGCCGGGCCAGCCCCATATGCGGACAATGGAAAAGGGCGCAAAAATCGAATAAGATATTAGAGCTTTGTAATATTAGTCTAATCGCATATAAAGGCTGGCAAGAGGCTTCCGGGGAAGACAACCGCGCATCCATAATCGCACCCCCACCAATTCGTCGCGACCCGTCGCCGCGACCAGGGCTGAGAGATGTAGGTTGAAGAAACCCGAACTGCACAAGGATTCCGATCTGGGCAAGACCGAGGTCAAATCGACCACGTGTTACATGTGCGCCTGCCGCTGCGGTATTAATGTGCATCTGCGCGATGGCGAAATCCGCTATATCGAAGGCAACCCGGAACACCCGCTGAACCAGGGCGTGATCTGCGCCAAGGGTGCCGCCGGCATCATGAAACAGTATTCCCCTGCCCGCCTGTTGAAGCCCCTGAAGCGCAGGCCAGGCAGCGAACGCGGCGAAGGCAAGTTCGAGGCCATTTCCTGGGAAGAAGCGTTTTCCACGCTGTCCGAGCGGCTCGCCCATATCCGTTCGACCGACCCCAAGAAACTGGCGTTTTTCACCGGCCGCGACCAGATGCAAGCGCTGACCGGCATGTTCGCCCGGCAGTTCGGCACGCCCAACTATGCCGCCCATGGTGGTTTCTGTTCGGTCAACATGGCCGCCGGGCTGATTTACACGTTCGGCGGGTCGTTCTGGGAATTCGGCGGACCGGACCTGGAACGGGCAAAGCTGTTCGTGATGATCGGCACGGCGGAAGACCATCATTCCAACCCCATGAAAAAGGCCCTGGGGCAGTTCAAGCGCGACGGCGGGCGGTTTGTCGCCATTAACCCGGTGCGCACCGGCTACGCCGCCATCGCGGACGACTGGATACCCATCAAGCCCGGCACCGACGGCGCCCTGCTGCTGGCCATCATTCACGAAATTATCAAGATGGGGCTGTATGACCGGGATTTCCTGGCGACCTACACCAACGCCCCGGAACTGGTCAACCAGGACCCGGACAGCGACAATTTCGGCCTGTTCGTGCGCACCGATATCCCGACCCGGGAAGGCTGCGCTGACCCGCAGAATAAAATGTGGTGGGACCGGGTTTCCGATGAAGCCGTCGATAACCGCTGGCCCGATGCCGACCCCCGGCTGATGGGTGACTACACGCTGGAAGACGGCACCCCGGTCAAACCGTCGTTTCAGTTGCTGAAAGAACGGGTCGCCGAATACACCCCGGAATGGGCCGCGAAAATTACCGGAATTCCCGCCAAAACCATCCGCGAACTGGCCCACGAAATGGGCATCACGGCGCGCGACCAAAAAATAGAACTGCCCATCGCCTGGACCGACGCCTGGGGCAATGACCACGAAACGATCACCGGCGCCCCGGTCGCTTTCCACGCCATGCGCGGCCTGGCCGCCCATTCCAACGGTTTCCATACAATCCGGGCGCTGGGAATTTTGATGACCATGCTGGGCACCATCGACCGCCCCGGCGGTTTCCGTCACCGGGCGCCGTTCCCCAGGCCCATACCGCCGTGCGCCAAAAACCCGACCGGGCCGGAAGCCGTGCAACCCGATACCCCGCTGGACGGTATGCCGCTGGGTTGGCCCGGCAAACCGGATGATCTGTTTGTCGATGACGAAGGCAAACCGGTGCGCCTGGACAAGGCCTTTTCCTGGGAACACCCGCTGTCGGTGCACGGCATGATGCACAACGTCATCACCAACGCCTGGCGCGGCGACCCCTACCCCATCGACACCCTGTTCCTGTTCATGGCCAACATGGCGTGGAATTCATCCATGAACACGTCTTCCGTGCGCGAGATGCTCACCGACAAGAACGAAGACGGCGAATACAAAATACCGTTCATCGTCGTCGCCGATGCCTACCAATCCGAAACCGTGGCCTTCGCCGATTTGGTCCTGCCCGATACCACATACCTTGAACGCTATGACGTGATGTCCATGTTGGACCGGCCGATTTCCGAATTTGAGGGCCCGGTGGATTCCGTTCGCGTGCCCATCCTGCCGCCCAAGGGTGACAGCAAGGCCTTTCAAGAAGTGATTATCGAATTGGGCACCCGTTTGAAGCTGCCGGCCTTCGTCACCGCCGAAGGCAAGCGCAAGTTCAAGGACTACCCCGATTTCATCATCAATTATGAAACAGAACCCGGATCGGGTATCGGCTTCCTGTCGGGGTGGCGCGGCAAGGGTGGCGAGAAGTTCATGACCGGCGAGCCCAACCCGCGACAGTGGGAAATGTACGCCGGCAACAATAATTTTTATAAATACGAATTGCCGCGGTCCTACCAGTACATGCGTAACTGGAACCAGGGCTATTTGCAGTGGGCCGAACATCACCGGCTGATCAAACAGAATTCCCCGGTCTTGTGCCATTTGTATTCCGAAGTGATGCAAAAATTCCGCCTGTCGGCGCAAGGCAAATGGCCCGGCAAGCAGCCGCCCGATCATTTGCGCGACCGCGTCGAAACCCACTTCGATCCGCTGCCGTTTTACAGCGAGCCGCTGGAAAGCCAAGTGATCGACACCCGCGAATTCACCTTAAACGCGATCACCCAGCGGCCCATGGCCATGTACCATTCGTGGGACAGCCAGAACGCCTGGCTGCGGCAAATTCACGGCTACAATTCGCTGATGGTGCACCCATCGGTCGGTGAGGCCGGTGGCTTCGATGATGGCGACTGGGTGTGGGTCGAAAGCCCGTGGAACAAAATCCGCTGCATCGCGCGCTTCACCGAAGCGGTCGAACCGGGCACGGTGTGGACCTGGAACGCCATCGGCAAGGCATCCGGCGCCTGGGGCCTGGCCGCCGACGCGCCGGAATCGCAAAAGGGCTTTTTGCTGAACCACCTGATTTCCGAAGAACTGCCGGGTCACCCGGACGGTGAGCACATTTCGAATTCCGACCCGGTCACCGGCCAGGCCGCCTGGTTCGATGTGCGGGTCAAGGTCACCAAGGCCGATGCGCCTGACGATGCGCCCAAAAGCTGGCCGCAATTCGGCGCCTTGAAAAAATTCCCTGGGATGACCGCGTTTGGCGGCAAGGTCCTGCGTTTCTTCGCCGGCAACGGGGAAGCACCATGAGCGATACCATCGCCAAACAACTGGCCCTGGTCATCGACCTGAATACCTGCGTCGGCTGCCACGCCTGCGTGACCAGCTGCAAAGAATGGAACACATCGGGCTGGGCCGGGTCGATGAGTGATACCAACCCCTATGACAAAGACCCCAGCGGGGTTTTCTTCAACCGGGTGCAGACCTACGAAGCCGGTACCTTTCCCAACACCGAAACCATTCATTTCCCGAAATCGTGCTTGCATTGCGAAGACCCGCCGTGCGTGCCCGTATGCCCGACCGGGGCCAGCTACAAGCGGCCCGAAGACGGCATCGTGCTGGTCGATTACGACAAGTGCATCGGCTGCAAGTACTGTTCCTGGGCCTGCCCGTACGGCGCCCGCGAGTTCGATGAAGAAAGCGGCGTGATGAAAAAATGCACGCTGTGTGTCGACCGAATTTATGACATGAGCCTGCCAGAAGACCGCCGCAAACCGGCCTGCGTGCTGGCCTGCCCTGCCGGTGCCCGGCTGTTCGGCGACGTCACCGACCCGGACAGCGAAGTTTCCATCGCCATCCGCGAAGAAGGCGGATACCAGTTGATGCCCGAATGGGGGACCCGGCCCGGCAACCAGTACCTGCCCCGGCGCAAATCGAAACGGGTGATCCACGAAGACGAACTGGTGCGCGCCGATAATCCGCTCAAAAAAGAAGGCCCGCTGCCCAAGGTCGATCTCAAAACGCCGTCGCTCGACGACGTCACGAGCTGGTAGGAGGATCCTATGAAACCCGCGTTTTCCGTCATTTTCCTGACCACCTTGATCGGCGCCGGACAAGGCCTGTTCATGGCCCTGGTCGCCGGCCAGTTCTATTGGGTGATTGGCGCGACCGGGGCGCAGGACGACGGCGCTTTTTATTCCTACGGTAGCCTGTTGGCGCTAATTCTCCTGGGGCTTGGCCTGATCGCCTCGTTCTTTCATCTGGCCCATCCCGAACGGGCCTGGCGGGCGGCCAGCCAGTGGCGCACATCGTGGCTATCGCGCGAGGTTTTGGCCCTGCCCGCCGTCATGGGCACGGTGGCCCTGTATGGCGGCCTGCATTGGCTGGACTGGCGACCGGTGCTGATGACGTTCGGCAATCTGAAAGACCTCGACCTGTCCATGGCGGCGGGTTATTTGGGCGTCGTTGCCGCCCTTGTCCTGTTCGTGTGCACCGGCATGATCTATGCCTGTATGAAGTTCATTCAGGAATGGGCGAGCCCGTTGACGGTGCTGAACTATGGCCTGATGGGAACGGCGTCGGGCTTCGTGCTGGCCGCCGCCTATGCGGCGCTGCAATCCAGCCCGCTGGTGAATTTCTTCGCCGCCGGGGCGCTTGGCCTGACGGTGATGGCGCTGGTCGGTCGACTGCTGAGCCTGTGGCGCAATGGCCGCATCAAGTACTTGTCATCCCTGCAGACGGCGGTCGGCATGCACCACCGTAATTTGCGTCAAATCAGCCGTGGCTTCACCGCCGGGGCCTTCAACCTGACAGAATTTTTCCACCCCGGTGGCCCCGGTCTGGTCAGGCAATTGAAACTGGTGTTCCTGATCACCGCCTTTGTGGTGCCGATCGCGCTGCTGGTCTTCGCCAACATAGATGGTGTTTCGGTGGAATTGCTGGGCCTTGCCTTCGTTATCCAGTACCTGGGTTTGCTGGTGGAACGCTGGGTTTTCTTCGCCGAAGCCAGCCACCCGCAAAACCTGTATTACCAGAAGGTCGCCTAAGGGCGATCAAATGATACCGCAAGTTGGATATCTGGATGACCGTAAATTACTGCTTCAGGCCGTGGGGTGGCGCCTGGATCAACGCGACGATGGCTTCCCGCACCTGGCACCATAACAGGCAGGCATCGCTCATTTCCTGGCCCGATTGGTTCAATTCTTCGATACGCCATTCGACCTGCCGCAACGCATCTTCGCCATAACGGTCGATCATCCGTTGTGCGGCCTTTAAAGTGTGCGGGCTACCGGCCATTGCAGAACTTGCCAAATAATTTCCTGATTTTTACATACTAATGCTGATAGTCTTATCCGGACATTGACAGTGGTCAATTTGCGCGATCCGGACCCTGGGAAGAAATAATAGAAATGACGACTGAAGACCCTCATTCAAAATGCCTTCACTGCCCAACCCGGGAAAATACCGAGTGGAAAGATCTCAGCGAAACCGAATTGAACATGATTGACCAGTTCAAGCGTGTGAGTGATCGGGGGCCGGGCGAAATCATCTATCATCAGGGTGATCAATGCGAAGGGGTATACTGCATTCAATCCGGCCTGGTCGGTATCCGGCAGCTCGATGCGGATGGTAACGAAGCCTTGCTCAGGCTTTGCAAACCCGGCGAAACCATCGGTTACCGGGCTTTGTTGAGCAACAGCGAACACACCCATTTTGCGGAAATTTTGGCGCCCAGCCACATCTGTTTCATCGACCGGTCCATCGTCAGCAATCTGTTAGCCAAGAATCCGATAATCGGCGAGCGTTTCCTGGTCCGGACTCTCAAGGAATTGAACGAAGTTGAAGAAAATTTTGTCCGCCAGCGCAGCCTCAAGGTCAGGACCCGCCTGTTGCACTGTCTTATGGTCCTCTTCGATCAGTATGGTTCCGGCGATGACAAGGACGGTTACGTTCTGAACATACCGGTTTCGCGGAAAGATCTGGCCTCGCTGATTGGCGTCGCACCGGAATCCGTTTCAAGAACCATCAGCCATCTGGAAGAAGATAATCTGGTCCATTTCGAAGGTCGAAGCGCCCGCTTTTCAAACATCGAGGCAATCTTCGACGAAATCGGCGCTGTTCACTGAGCCTTTCCGGGCAGGGCGACAATAAACCGCGATCCCTTGCCGGGCTGACTTTCAATCCGGATGTCGCCGCCCATTTTTGCGGCCAGGTCGGCGCATAAAGGCAGGCCGAGGCCCGTGCCTTTTTCACCCATGGTGCCCAGGGTCGTGGTTTTCTCATCGACCGCGAACAGGCTCTTGACGAAGCCTTCGGAAATTCCGACCCCGGTGTCCGATACCGTAATCTCGACCCTGTCTCCCGTGCCCTTGGCACACACTTCCACCACGCCACCGCTATCGGTGAATTTGATAGCGTTGCTGACCAGATTGCGAAGGATCGTCAGGACGACATCGTGATCGGCGAAGGCCTTTTCATCGGTGGCCTTGCAGACAAGTTTGATATCCTTTTCCGTGGCCACGGGACCAAGGATATTCACGGTCGCCTCGAAGATGTCATTAACGGCAATTTGTTGGCATTCGAGCTTTTCGCCATCCAGTTGCGCCCGCGACCAGTCGAGCAGATTTTCCACCGCATTGAACACGCTTATCGAAACCCGATTGATGGTGCCCGCCTTTTCGATCATCTTTTCCTTGGAATATGAATCGGCCTTTTGAAGCATTGCCTGGGACAATCCCATAAGCAAGGTGAAGGGGCTGCGCAGGTCATGGGAGATGATTGAAAACAGCCGGTTCTTGACGGCAATTTCCTGCGACAGGCGGACATTCAGTTCCGCCTCTTTTTCCGCCAGTTTTTTAAGCTCGATGGCCTGGCGGGCCAATTTTTCTTCGGTCAGCTTTTTCCGCGTGATGTCGGAAAACACGGCGACCCGCCGATCTACCGAGCCATCCGCCGCGTAGATGGTGTTGATGGTTAGGGATTCGGCATAAATTTCACCATTCTTATGACGGTTCCAAAGCTCTCCATCCCAATGCCCCGTGGCGCTGATTGATCCCCACATTTCCCGATAGAAAGAATCATCATGGCGTCCCGAACTGAGGATATTCGGATTTTTTCCGATAATTTCCTCGGGAAGATATCCCGTCAGCCGGGTGAAGGCCGGGTTGATGGTGATCACATTGTTTTCGGCATCGGTGACGGTCATGGCTTCGCTGCTGTTGTGAAAAACCTGGGATGCCAAATGCGCTTCATCTTCGGCATGCCGGCGCCGGTCCATTTCATCTCGCAGGCGAATGTTCAGGTCTATTATTTCGAGCGAACGCCTTCCCATATCGTCGTAAAGATCGCTAAGGGCGTTGCTCAGCGTGTCGTTAACCGTCGCGGCACGGCGGTCAGGCCGGGCCACGGATGAGGCCGGCGTTGTTCCCGACTGCAGGGCGATGATTTCCTTCGCCATGCGCATATCGACAACGGAAATGTGATGGATCAGCCATTTGACAAGAAAAACCAGAAGATGATCGACGACGAAAGAAGGATGGCTGAGGATCAGTTTGTCAATTTCCCCGATGCGGTCGATGAATCCTTGATGCGCTTTCAGATGCGCCACCTTATTGGCCTGAATTACCGGCCATTTGCCCATCAGTTCTTCTTCATGCCCGAAATGATAAAGGGTATAGCTTTTTAAATTATCATAGGCGGCCATCAGTTGGTCCGGAGATTCCTCTCCCGCCTGCAATCTGCCGAGTTTGTTGATGATGTCGATAAGATTTCGGTGCTGGTCATCGACATCGTCCAGCCCGGTTAGAAATTGGTCCGACCAATCAATAACAGCCTGACGCTTGTCGCTACCGATTTCCTCGGCATCACTCGGCAGGTTGATATTCAAAATGAGGGGTCCATTGCATTTTCTATTTTGCCAACCGGGCTTCCGTAGCCAAGCAATCGATGACAGAAACCCTTTCCTTGAGCATCATCACATGAGCCTTCAGTTTCTCGCCGCGCAACCCGGTGCCGTCCGAAACCTTGGCAGAGCCCGCCCGATCGTAAATGCTCTGCATCTTGTTCATTTGGTTGACCCATTTGTCCCGGTAGGGATTCCAGTCGCCGCCATGGTTTCTTTCGACGTAATCGACCATGGAGAAATGGGTCGTGGTTCCCCACCAACTGACAATCGGGGATTCCGCGCATTTGCTGTTAAAGGGCCATTTTAAATCGGCCGATGGTATGGGTGTTTTCGGAGCCGCCGCGGGAGACGCCGGGGGTGTCACGGCAGCCGATGGCGCAACCGTTACGGCGGGCGGCACTTCGGCAAATTCTTCCAGGCCCACATATGCGCCCCCCGCGATCAACAACCCGACGATCAGGGCGATAGACATCTTCGACAGGCCGCCGCTATTGCCGCCGGTCGCCACGTTGGCCTGATTAGGCTCTGAACGCCGCTCCGTAGAGCCCGTCCCTCTGCGTTCCGCCGACCGGCGATTATCCCCCGTGGCCCGTAAAGCACTGATATTCGCCAATTGGTTTTTGACCTTGGCGATGACGATCTGCGGATCAAATGGCTTGGTGATGTAGTCGACGGCACCCAGGCGCAAACCTTCGGCAACATCTTCTTTGCTGTCTTTTCCGGTCAGAAAAATAATCGGGATGTCTTTCGTTTCCTGAAACAATTTCAGTTGCCGGCACACCTCGAAGCCATCCATTTCCGGCATTTCGACGTCCAGAAGGATCAGGTCGGGTCTGTGCGCTTTGGCGAGTTCCAGGGCTTTGGTGCCATCGGGTGCGAAAGAAACACCTATTTCATCCTGGAGAACGTCAATCAGGAAATCGAGAATATCGCGGTCATCGTCAACGATGAGGATCTTGTTTGCGGTTTTCATTGTTTGAAAATTATCCAGCCTGAAATTGCTATTTGCCTATTGGTTGTATGCCTGGAGACGCAAAAAAGCTGTGACGGGTATCACATAGATAAAATTTTATCAAAATTCGCTATCAATTTCGACAATCCAGTCAAATCCTGTTTAACCCATTGTCTATTTTATCGCAAACGGCGCACAAACGTGTGCCGGACGACACGCCGCCCGGAAACCGCAAAACATTGGGTTTTGAAACGCCAGCTGAGAGATTTAATGCATGTGTTGCGTTGACCGGTTGAGGTGGCAACCCAACTCGGACATTTCAGTGTGGCCTACTCCCCCGATAGTTGTTGTGGAACCATAGATTCCACCTAGAATGTCTCCAAACATCTCGATAGGGGGAAATTATGGGCGAGACACCGAACCAGCGAAGACTCGCCGCCGTCTTGGCCGCCGACGTGGCGGGCTATACAAAACTGGTCGAACAGGATACCGACGGCACGGTAGCGGCTTGGAAAACGGCGCGGGATGATGTCATCAAGCCGCTGGTCGCCGAGAAATCCGGACGCATCATCAAGTTCACCGGCGATGGCTTTCTGGTCGAATTTCCATCCGTGCAAGACGCCGTAGCCTGCGCCATCGCCCTGCAGGAACAGCTTAAATCCTGCCCACTCAAGTTCCGCATGGGACTCAACGTCGGTGATTTGACCGATGATGGCGGCGACGTGCATGGCGAAGGGGTTAACATCGCGGCCCGTCTGGAAGCTCTGGCCGAGCCCGGTGGCATCTGCATTTCCGGCGATGTCTACAATCAGGTCCGCAACCGGATCAAGGCGTCCTTCCGCGACATGGGTGACCAGGACGTCAAACACGTTTCCCGGCCGGTGCGGGCCTATGCCATTGGCGCGGTCGGCGAGTATCCTGACATTGCCGCGAGCGCCAAGCCCGCGCAAAGAAGCCCAGTCATCCGTTATGCCGGCATCGGGCTGGTACTGGCTGTCGTAGCGGGCGTCGGCTGGTATTGGCAAACGAACCGCATGACCGCCGCGCCGTCGGCGATGACAGAGAGCCAGCGCGCCGCCGTTTCCGTCATCGTGCTGCCGTTTACCAACGCGACCGGCGATCCGGCACAGGATTATATCGCCGACGGGCTGACGGGAAGCGTCACATCTGATCTGTCGCGCATCCGCGATGCCTTCGTGGTGGCGACGGCGACGGCGTTTAAATACAAGGGCAAATCCGTCGACCTGAAACAGCTGGGCACGGACCTGGGCGTGCGCTTCGTACTGCAAGGCAGCGTGCAACGCGGCGGCGACAAGATCCGCATCAATGCCCAACTGGCCGACACCCAGACCAACGCACAGCTGTGGGCGGAAACCTTCGAAGGCGACACGGCCAACCTGTTCGCGCTGCAAGACCAGGTCACGGCGCTGATCGGCAACAGCATCGGGCGCGAAATGGTCGTGCGGGCGGGACGCGACAGCGAGACTCGCGCCAGCGATCCGCAAGCGGCCGATCTTATCCTGCGCGCCGACGCCGCCTATCTGAAGCCCCAGTCCCTGGAAAACTGGGTGTTGATCGAGGGCTGGATGCGCCAGGCCCTGGCGCTCGACCCCGGCAACGTCACGGCGATGCTTGGCCTAGGGCGCGCCCTGACCGTCCAGGCGTTCAATTTTGGCCACAAGCTGGCCCCGGACGTGAAAGAAAAGAAATACGCCGAAGGCCACGAGTGGGCCATGAAGGTTCAGGAGCTCGATCCCTCCAATCCGCGCCCCTATGGGGCCTTCGCTTTGCATGCGGTAGCCCATGACGATTTCCCGGCCCAACGACGGGCCACGGAAACCTGGCTGTCGCTGGATCCCAAAAACCCCATGGCCTACAATTTTATGGCCAATGTGGATGTCTATCTGGGCAATTACCAAAAGTCGATCGACCTTTTGAATCAGGGCACCGCACTGGACCCGAAGCATCCAAACGTGCTGCTGGCCCTCACTTATATCCGGGCCTATTTCCTGATGGGTGATTTGGATGCCGCCATCGAGTGGGCGCAAACGGCGCTGGGGCTCAATTCAAGATTTTCCGAACCCCATGCCTTCCTGGCCATGATCTATGCGATTAAGGGCGATGACGCCAAGGCGAAAGAAGAGGTGGCGAAGTTGCTGCGCGCCAATCCCAACTTCAAGTTGACGAAATTCCGCTACCCCGGGTCATCGAAGCCCGATTCCTACAGAGCGGTTCATGCGGAAAAAATTATTACCGCCGGTCGCAAGGCGGGATTGCCGGAGTGATAAACGTATGTCTGTTTCTGGCTAAAAATTGTCCCCGGCAGAAGGTCCGTTCTTGGCTATAAGCGGAAGTCCTGGCGACACCCCCAAAACGTCCGTTCCTGACCCATATCGGAAATTTCTGGGATGAAATCGTGTGCGACAATTCGTTGAATCGATGCGAACATATAGCTATCGATGTTACTTCACTAATATTCTATCCAAAATAGTTGGTTTTGATCTTTTCAAACCAGAAAAAATATTGAAATGGGTGAAAATATGGGCCTAGAAATTTTAGACACTTTTTCAGGCATAATAGCCGCAATTGCAGTGACCCTTCCTACGCTTGGCTTTCTCTGTTCAACGCCCTGTGCACAGCGGCCCGACTGACGTTGAATTTCTCCGCTGCCATACTCGTTAGGGGCCGTTATGACTTTGTAGTGTTTCTACATATTTTATTGTATGACCTTTTCCTGAATAAAAATGGCGGTTTTCTAAATGAAATTCCTTCGAAATTCCTTCGCCTTTTCAATTGCGATATTTTTGCTTGCGGGCTGTGCGTCTCTGGTGCCGCCCATTTCCTCGAAGAACGACCCTCTCAATCAAACGAATACGGACGATACCGGGGTTTGGGTCAATACCGACTGTGTCGGTGAGATCGAGCCGACACCTGATGGGCTGAAAGAGGTCATCTACGAACCTCTTCTGAAGATGGCGATCGGCGCCGATCAAGAGGGAAAACTGTGTGACGGCAAGGTGTTTGACATCGCTAATCCGGTCCGTGTCTATCGGGTCTGGAGTTCCGCCAAACCTTACACCGCGTTTGGCAGCTGGTGGTCATTTGGCGTGCCGACGGGCACAAAGGAAAGCTACGGAAAAGAAAACAATATCTGTCCCGAGTGGAGCGCCCTCGATATCGTGCATTCATGTCTGCTGAAAGTTGGCGGGCGGATTGTGGTGGGCACGGGCCAGAGCGCGAAGTGTGAAAATGGCGTTCTGCATAAAACCCCGATTAATCAAATATTCGTGCCCAATGATACTCGAAATAATGTTCTGCTTGTCGATAATTGCAGTGATGCTGAACCATGGCCAAAAACAACTCTAGGAGAATAACATGCAGGATCTAAAAAAAATTCTTTCGTGCATTGCGCCAAATCTGGCGATGGCGATTGATGGACCATTTCACGGGAGTGCGATCAAGTTTATTTTCGACAAAGCGAACCTGAAGCAATCCGAATTGAATATTGATCCAATTTTTCTGGTCAAAAGTTTCTCAGAAAATCCCCAGAATTTTAAGTCCATCAAAACGATTGATACTGAATTTTCCCAGTTGATGAAAAGCGAGAGTGTGGATTTACACGCCATTAACAGGGAGATAGCGGCACAAGCATCAGCCAAAATGCCGAAGAAAACAGGGAGCAATAATTTTGGATCATTATTCATCAGTGTGATTTTTCTGACAGCATACTTTTTGATGCTTGGCGCGATATTTTTTGTAGAGATGAGCGACACCATAAACATGAAGGTTGGTGAAAATTCTATGAAGAGTGAAATGGAAATATTGTTTGGTGTTTTTACAATGGGTGTTGGACAAATTTTGAGTTTTTGGTTTTCCTCTTCCAGGCGACAAAACAGTGCAGGCTAACTATTCCTTTCTGTCTGGCAAAGGTAAGCACGAATACTGCCAAGAATAGTATTCGCGACGTTTGTTCTGTTTAAGCGCGGCATTGGTAATGACGAGCCGTACTCCTCTAGCAGGGGAGTGGATGCGGCCCTCTGGTTCTAACAAGGCATGACCCGATGGATGTCCGATCTTGGCTAATAACGGAAGTCCTGGCGGCTACCCGACAATGTCCGCTTTGCGGGGGTAAAGCGGAAGTCCGATGTCCGCTTTTTATGCTCAACGATATCTCATCCCGATAAAAGCGTACTGCAAGAAGGAAGAGATTGTTTAAATTAATTTAGGCCGGTCGCATTGCATACGTACTCTCCCTCACTCGCTCCTTCGGGCTTACGCTAATAACGCTGCACTGCGTTTGAGTTATTAGCTCTCTAAGCCCTTCAGTCACTCCCTCAGTCGATACTACTGCAGCTCCCTGGAGCAAGGTAGGTTACAGACCCTTGCAGGGCTGCCCGTGACACTGGAGGTTAAATGCACCCGTTCAAGCAACGTCGTAATGTGGGGCTGAGTGTGGGGCTGTTTTTTAAACAAAAGAAAACCCGCTGCAAAAACAACGGGTTTCCAAAAAAAATGGCGGGCAGTGAGGGATTCGAACCCTCGATGAGCTTTTGACCCATACTCCCTTAGCAGGGGAGCGCCTTCAGCCACTCGGCCAACTGCCCGTTGCCGATGTTATGGCCTGAAACACGCCCACGTTCAAGGCGTTTATGGCCCTACGGTTTGGATCGGGCGTACTGTGGCGGATAAGGCGCTTCGGCCCCCAGTTCCGCCGCCGCGTGCCACGCCCAGCGCGGGTCTTGCAACATGCCACGGGCCAGCGCCACCATATCGGCACTGCCGTCGGCGATGACGCTTTCGGCGAAATCCGCATCGAGGATCTTGCCAACCGCGATGGTCGGGATATCCGCTTCGGCGCGGATTTGCCGGGCAAAGGGGACCTGATAGCCCTGTTCGCCATTAACAACGGGCGGACGGTTGGGCGAATTACCGCCGGTCGAACAATCGATGAAATCACACCCAAGCTCTTTCAAGGCCCGTGACAGCACCACGGATTCCTCAATCGTCATGCCCGGCAGGTCCCAATCGGTCGCCGATATGCGGACACCGAGCGGTTTATCATCGGGCCAGGCGGCGCGCACGGCGGCGAATACTTCGAGGGGAAAGCGCATGCGGTTTTCCAGCGATCCGCCATATTCGTCGTCCCGGTGGTTGGCGATGGGCGACAGAAATTCGCTCAGCAGGTAGCCATGGGCGGCGTGCAATTCGATCAGGTCGACACCGATGCGTTCGCAGCGATGGGTCGCCGCCACGAAATCATCGCGCACCCGGTCCATATCGGCCCGGTCCATGGCCTTGGGAACGTGCCAGCCTTCAGCAAACGGCACGGCAGAAGGCGCGATGGTCGGCCACGCGCCATCTTCGGTCGACAACGGCTTGCCGCCGCCCTGCCACGGTCCGGCGGTAGAAGCTTTGCGCCCGGCATGGGCCAGTTGCACGGCGAAATGGGCCGATCCCACTTGATGGCAAAAATCGATCACGTGTTTTAAGGCCGCTTCCGTCTCGTCGTTATACAACCCCAGGCAACCCGGGGTGATGCGACCATCGGCGGAAACGCCCGTGGCCTCGCTTATCAGCAAACCGGCGCCGCCGAGGGACAGGTGCCCCAGATGCATCAGGTGCCAGTCGTTGGCGACACCGTCGGTCGCAGAATACTGGCACATGGGGGCGACAACGACCCGGTTCTGGCATTCCAGGTTTCGGAATTTGATGGGTGTAAAAAGCTTGGCCGACATGAAGAATCCTTATGATTATTTTTGAGCGGCGATATTGTAGGAGACGATGCCGCCGGTCAATTTTTTCAGTTCCGCCATGGTGACGGGGAACACACAATGCGGATGACCGGCCGCCGCGTAGAGCGTGTCGAACCGTTTGAGGCTGACGTCGATAACCACCGGCATATCCATTTCCAGCCCCACCGGGGCGACGCCGCCGATGGTGTACCCGGTGGCCGCCTTGACTTCGGCGGCATCGGTCTTACGCACGGTGCCTTCCAGGTTGAGCGCGCGGCCCAAGTTTTCCGTCAGGCATTTATAATCGCCGGCGACCAACGCCAGCACCGGTTGTTCGCCGACCAGAAAGACCAGTGATTTGATGATGGCGCCAAGTTCCGCCCCCGTCGCCCGGGCCGCATCTTCCGCCGTGCGGGCGGTGTCGTCCAATTCGATCACCGTATCGGTAAGCCCGGCATCAGACAGCGCCTTGCGGACCCGTTTGACCGCCGGCTTCGTTAAGTAACTCATGGAATTCATCCTTCCTATTCCGGCGGCACCGCCATGCCCTTAATGACGGCGGGACGAGCGGAAATTTCATCATACCAGCGTTTGACCGAAGCGAATTCGCCCAAATCCACCTGATGGCGTTCGAACCGGGCGACCCACGGATAGGTCGCTATATCGGCAATGGAATAATCTTCGCCGGCCAAATACCGGGTCTCGTTCAGGCGAGCATCCATGACACCGTACAGGCGCCGGGTTTCATCGTGATAGCGTTTCTTGCCGTAAGGAACATCGGTCTTGGGCCGGAACAGGAAATGATGAGCCTGGCCGAACATCGGGCCGACGCCACCCATCTGAAACATCAGCCATTCGATCACCCCATACCGCGCCCTGGCGTCTTCCGGCAACATGGCAGACCCGGTCTTTTCCGCCAGGTACATAAGAATGGCACCCGATTCAAATACCGCTATGGGCTGACCATCGGGGCCATCGGGATCGACGATGGCGGGAATTTTGGAATTCGGATTGATCGCCACAAAGTCATCGGAAAACTGATCTCCGGCCATGATATTAATGGCATGGACCCGGTAGGGAAGCGCCGTTTCTTCCAACATGATGGAAACCTTGCGGCCATTCGGCGTAGACCACGTATAAAGATCAATCATCGGGTATAATCCTTTGGTGTTGCGGTGTCCGATATCGTCAAGGACTAGACACCAACCATCGCTTTTGTGTAAAGAGCGTTGCTGAATTCTTAAGACTAAATGAGGCGAAGAATGACCCGGTCGATATGTTTGTAACCCGTGGCGCACGGCGGCTGATATGGATCGCCGCGAGTTTTCTTGTGGTATCCATGGCCACCAGAATCGGCCTGGCGATATACAGTGGCGAGCCTTATTCGGTGTCTCAATGGGCCCGGTTTATGGCCATTGGACTTGTTTTCGATGTCACCGTCCTGCCCTGGTTCTTTCTTCCCTGGGTCATCTACGACGCCCTGATGCCGGAATTTTCCGACCAGCACCGCCTGTACAAATGGGAAAGCCGTTGGGCCGCCATTTGGGGGACCCTGTTCCTGGCCCTGTTTGTCGTTACCGCGGTGTCGGAATTCACATTTTGGGAGGAATTCGGCAACCGCTTCGACTTCATCGCGGTCGATTATCTGGTTTATACCCACGAAGTCATCGGCAACATCCGCGAGAGCTATCCGATCAACCTGTGGATGACCCTTATTGTCGCGATATGCCTGGCAATTTCCTGGTTCAGCTGGCCGCGTGGCCAGGGTGCCAAGGCGGCAGGGCGCATCGTTCGCTGGGGCCGCACCGGGGTGACCGGGCTAGCCATCGCCCTCGGCATCCTGGCGGTGGATCAGGGGTTGGCCGAAAGCAAAACCAATGCCCACGTTCAGCAGCTATCGAACAACGGGATATATTCACTATTCCACGCCTATCGCCACAACGAGCTGGACTACGACAAATATTATCCGACCATGTCCGGGGACGATCTGAATTCCAAAATCCGGACACTCGTGTCGCAATCCAATACGGAATTAAGCCGCCCCAGTGGCATCGAACGCAAGGTCACCGCCCGCCGCCCCGCTAAAGACGTAAACGTTGTCCTGGTGACCATCGAAAGCCTGTCGGCGGAATTTGTCGGTCGTTTCGGCAATACCCTGGGGCTGACGCCGGAACTGGACAAGCTGGCCGATCAGGGGCTTTTGTTTAGCAAATTGTACGCCACAGGCACCCGAACCGTTCGCGGGCTCGAAGCCTTGTCGGTGGGGACACCACCGACACCTGGTCAAAGCATTGTAAGGCGACCGGGCAGCGAGGGCCTGTTCAACCTTGGCGGTGAACTCAAGAAGAAGGGCTGGATTCCGTACTGGGTTTACGGCGGCTATGGCTTCTTCGACAACATGAACGCTTATTTCAAAGGCAACGGGTTTGCCATCGTCGACCGATCTGATGTGGAAACAGAAGGCCTGCCCATCCACCACGAAAATATCTGGGGCATTGCCGACGAAGATTTATATTCACTGGCCATGGCGAACCTGGACCGGGAATACGCGAAGGGTCAGCGCTTCTTCGCCCAAATCATGACCACATCCAATCATCGCCCCTATACGTTTCCCGAAAACCGTATCGATTTACCGCAAAAGAAACGCGAAAGCGCCATCAAGTATACCGACTGGGCGATCGGCGACTTTGTCAGGCGGGCCGCGAAAAAACCGTGGTTCGACAACACCCTGTTCATCTTCATTTCCGATCATACTTCGAAGGCGGCGGGCCGCACCACGCTGCCCCCCGAACGCTATCATATTCCCATGATCTGGTACGCGCCGAAACTGATTGAACCCGGTGTGATGGACCGCCTGATGAGCCAGATTGATGTCGCACCGTCCCTGTTGGGATGGTTGGGACAGGATTATTCAAGCCGCTTTTTCGGATACGATATCTTTAACCTGGAAGCCGGTCGCGAACGGGCATTTATCAGCACCTATCAGAAACTGGGATATATGAAGGGCGACCGCCTGGTGGTGCTGGACGTAAACAAGAAACCCGTCGCCCTTGATGGCCTGCCCCGGGTCCCCGGTGCCATCCCGCCGCCAGACGATCAACAGCTCATTGGAGAGGCTATTTCCTGGTATCAGTCGGCAAGCCTTTATTTCCGGACGGGTCGGCTGAAAAACGTTGTCAAAAATGACAACCAATAACGGCCCGAAACGGATTTTGATTATCTGCAATCCGACCGCCGGCAAGTATCGCCGGGACCATTTCGACAAGATTGTTTCAGAACTGCACCGCCTGGGCTGTGACGTCACCGTTATGGAAACCATGCGGCGCGGTGACGCCGAAGCCTTCGCCCGAACCGCCGAAGTGGCCCGTTTCGATGCCCTGGTCGCCGCCGGTGGCGATGGCACCATTGGTGAAGTCGCCAATGGCCTGCTGGGTCGCGGCCTGCCCCTTGGCATTATCCCCCTTGGCACGGCCAACGTGCTGGCCGCCGAAATTGGCCTGCCTCATAACCTCCGGGCCGTCGCATCGACCATCGCCACGGGCAAGCGGCGGCGCTGTTATCCCGGTCAGGCCAACGATCATTTGTTTCTGATGATGGCCGGGGTCGGGTTCGATGCCCATGTGGTCGACAACACGTCGCCAACGTTGAAAAGAATATTCGGCAAAGGCGCCTATGCTTACGCGACACTTCGCCAGTTACTTCTTACCCCGCCGGGTCCCTACACCGTGACCCTGGACGAGGCCACGTATACCGCGGCGTCCGTCGTCGTCGGCAAGGGTCATTTTTACGCCGGGCGCTTTGTCTGCACACCCGACGCCCGCATCGATTTGCCAGTTTTCCAAATTTGCCTGTTCAAAGACGGCGGGCCGTGGGCGACGCTGAAATACCTGTTGGGGTTTCTGGCGGGCAGGCTGCCATCAATGGCAAGCGTCAAGTTGATGCAGGGCGATCATCTGCGCATCGACGGCACCCCCGGCGACCCGGTACAGGGGGACGGCGATATTTTCACCCACCTGCCGCTCGATGTCCGCATCGCCGAGGCCACTCTTGACCTGCTGGTGCCCGCCTGAACGGCTGGTTTCATTTGTTTTCGGGCCTTTTTGAATATGCGCTCTGGACGATATTCCGATCCTGTGCAAAAATTAGTCTGGGAATAGTCTCATAAGCCCCGCCAAAAAGGGTAGGCCTGTCCCGAAGCCAGGGAGCTACACAAATGTTGAAGATCGATCTTACCAATGTCAGAGGCGTCATCGCGGGTATTGTGATGACCGTGTTCTTGTCTGTCGGACCGGCCCTGGCTGGTTCCGAGCCGCCCGCAGAACAACCCGCCGAACAGCCGGCGGCCGCTAGCGATGGCGAACAACAGGTCAACGACCCGCTGGAATCTCTCAACCGGGTGACATCGGGGTTCAATCGGGTGTTCCGCAAAACCATCGCCGACCCGTTCATTTCGGGTTATCAGGCTGTCACCCCCGACCCCCTGCAACGGGCCATTTCGAATTTCGGATCGAACCTGACCGAACCGGTGACCGCGCTGAGCAGCCTGCTTCAGGGCGACGGCGAAAACGCCAGCAACGCCATGGGCCGTTTCTTCATCAACACCACCGTCGGCATGGCCGGATTCAGCGATCAGGCGACCGAAATGGGCATGGATCAGCGCCGCGAAGACCTGGGCCAGGCGGCAGGAGCTGCCGGGGCCGATGGCGGCGCCCACATCGTGCTGCCGTTTTTCGGACCCAGCAACATGCGCGATGTTACCGGTGATATTCTAACGACGCTGATTAACCCGTTGCATACGGCGACATCGGCGCTCAATGCCGGCACGTCATATTCCGAAAACCGCGACGATCTTAACGCCCTGACCGAAGAATCCGTCGATCCATATATTATGGAACGCACCGCCTACGAACAGAACCGCAAGTACAAGGTCAACAACGGCACCGCCACCATGGGCGAGATTCCCGATTTCAAGGAAGACACCCCAGCGACCGATTAGTTAGCCTTTAAGCTTGTCGCGCAGCAGTTTGTTAAGCGTGCCGGGGTTGGCTTTGCCGCCCGTGGATTTCATCACCTGACCGACAAACCAGCCGGCGATTTTTTCGTTGCCGGACCTGAACTGTTCGACCTGTTCGGGGCTATCGGCGATGACCTGATCGATGGCCGCTTCGATGGCTCCGGTATCGGTGATTTGCGTTAAGCCCTTCTCTTCGACAATGGCCGCAGGATCTTTGCCGGTGTCGGCCATGATTTCGAAGACGTCTTTGGCGATGCGTCCCGATATGGTGTCGTTCTTCAACAGGTCGAGCAATTTGCTCATATGGGCGGCCGAAATCGGGCTTTTTGAAATGCCGACGCCCTTGTCTTTCAAGACCGCGAACAAATTGGTGATAACCCAGTTGGCAGCCAGCTTGGGATCGTGACCGGCGGCGACTTCTTCGAAAAAGACGGCGGTATCGCGTTCGGCGACCAGCACCCCGGCATCATACGGCGACAGCCCAAAGTCGGCCATATAGCGCACCTTGCGTTCGTCCGGCAGTTCCGGCAAGGTCGCCTTGATGGCGTCGACATAGTCCTGGGTGATGACCAGCGGCAGCAGGTCGGGGTCGGGGAAATAGCGGTAATCGTGGGCCTGTTCTTTCGAACGCATGGACCGGGTTTCGCTCTTCACGGAATCGAACAGGCGGGTTTCCATGACCACGTCACCGCCGTCTTCATAGACTTCGATCTGCCGTCTGGCCTCGATTTCGACCGCCTGCATGGCGAAGCGCACGGAATTGACGTTCTTGACTTCGGCCCGGTTGCGCAATTCGGTCTCGCCGACCTTGCGTACCGAAACATTGACGTCACAGCGCATGGAACCTTCGTCCATGTTGCCATCGCACGTGCCCAGATAGCGCAGGATCGAACGCAGCTTGCGCAGATAGGCGCCGACATCTTCGGGGCTTTTCAAATCGGGCCGCGAGACGATTTCCATCAGCGCCGTGCCCGAACGATTGAGGTCGATAAAGGACCGCTTGGGGTCCTGATCGTGCATGGATTTACCGGCGTCCTGTTCCATATGCAGGCGTTCGATGCCGACCTCGCGGGTCGAGCCATCGGCCAAATCCAGGATCACCGTGCCCTCGCCGACAATGGGATGATACAGCTGGGAAATCTGATAGCCCTGCGGCAGGTCGGCGTAGAAATAGTTTTTACGATCAAACACCGATGTCAGGTTAATTTCCGCCTTCAGGCCCAGCCCGGTGCGAACCGCCTGTTCGATGCAGTATTCGTTAATCACCGGTAACATGCCGGGCATGGCGGCATCGACCAGCGAGACCTGGGTGTTGGGTTCTGCCCCATAGGCCGTCGGCGCGCCGGAAAACAGTTTGGATTTTGAAATGATCTGGGCGTGAACTTCAAGCCCGATGACGACTTCCCAGTCGCCGGTTTCTCCGGAAAGGATATAGCTCATGACCTAGCCCTCCCTGCCTGGATTGGTGTCAAACCCGGCGGCGCTTTCCAGCACATGGGCGGCGCGCAGTACGGTTTCTTCATCAAACGGTTTGCCCAACAGCTGCAATCCCAGTGGCAGGCCATTACCGGACAGACCCGTGGGAACCGAAATCCCCGGCAGACCGGCCAAACTGGCCGGAACCGTGAAAACGTCATTCAGATACATCGCCACAGGATCATCCATTTTCTCGCCAATGGCGAAGGCTTCGGAAGGCGCCGTGGGTGTCAGCAGCACATCTACGGCCTCGAAGGCCTTCGTGAAATCATCGGCGATCAATTTTCGCACCCGCTGCGCCTTGCGGTAATAGGCGTCATAAAAACCCGCCGACAACACATATGTACCCATCAGCACCCGGCGCTTGACCTCGTCACCAAAGCCTTCGCTGCGGGTGTTGGCATACATTTCATCGAGGCTGCCACCCGGCACCCGCAGGCCATAGCGTACGCCGTCGTAACGGGCTAGGTTGGCCGAGGCTTCCGCCGGGGCGATGATGTAGTAGGTCGGCAGGGCGTGTTGGGTGTTGGGCAGCGAAACATCGACGATGTCGGCTCCGGCCTGCTTCATCATGTCGATGCCCTTGGCCCACAGGGCTTCGATTTCCGGGTTCATGCCATCCATGCGGTATTCCTTGGGAATCCCGACTTTCAGACCTTTGATGTCACCGCTCAAGGCGGCTTCGAAATCGGGAACGCCGATGGGGGCGGATGTTGAATCCCGGGCATCGTGACCGGCCATGGCGCCCAGCATGATAGCGGCGTCGCGCACCGTGCGGGTCATCGGCCCGGCCTGATCGAGGCTCGACGCGAAGGCGACGGTGCCCCAGCGCGAACAGCGGCCATAGGTTGGCTTGAGGCCGACAATGCCGCTAAAGGACGCCGGCTGGCGGATCGAGCCGCCGGTATCGGTGCCCGTCGCACCCAGCGCCAAACGAGCGGAAACGGCGGCGGCCGAGCCACCGGATGATCCACCCGGCACCAGATCCTTGCCGTCCTTGCCCTTCCACGGGTTGATGACGTTGCCGTAATAGCTGGTGATATTGGCCGACCCCATGGCGAATTCATCCATATTGGTCTTGCCCAGCATAACGGCGCCGGCGTCGCGCAAATTCTGCGATACGGTCGATTCATAGGTCGGCACGAAGCCATCAAGAATGTGCGATCCCGCCGTGGTTAGAACCCCTTCCGTGCAGAACAGGTCTTTGACGGCGATGGGGATGCCATCCATGGGGCCGGCGCTGTTTGCGGCGGCGCGGCGCTCGTCTGATTCGGCCGCGCGGGCGCGGGCCAGGTCTGGTGTTTCGGTAATGAAGGCGTTTAGCCCCCGGGCCGCCGTCATCGCCGCGATATGGGCGTCGGTCAGTTCGACGGCGCTGAAGTCACCTTTGGCGAGGCCGTCCCGGGCGGTGGCGATGGTCAGGTCGGTAAGTTTTCTCATTAATTGCGCTCCCTACTCGACCACTTTGGGAACGGCGAAAAAGCCGTCTTCGGAATCGGGCGCATTGGCCAGCACCTGATCGCGGCAGCCACCATCGGTAACGGCATCGGCGCGCAAGGGCAGGGTCACATCGACGACACTGGCCAGCGGCTCGACGCCATCGGTATCGACGCTATTTAACTGTTCGACCCAATCAAGGATGGCCGAAAGCTCGCCAGCCAGATGACCTAAATCATCATCGGCGATCTTGATGCGAGCCAGATTGGCTATGTTCTTGACGGTATCTTTATCCAACGACATCTGGTTTGCGAAGCCCTGTTAGGTGATTTGGGTGAAACGGGGCGGAAAGTAACACCGGGCTTGGCGCCGCGCAACCCGCTTGAACACCGCACGCCCTACTCGCCGTCGTTGTTGTATAGATTAACCAGTTTGCTCCAGGCTTCTTTGGTCCATGCTGTGGGGGCCGTTTCGGCGGCCCCGGCCAGCGCTTCGGCCACAGTGCGGGCGGCCCGTTGCGGCCGGTCGGGTTTTTGCCCCATTTCGGATTTGGAAAAACTGTCAAATACCACCAGGTTTTTGTCCCGGCGGTACAGGAAAGTCATCGAAAAAATATCATCAGGATCGTCATCCATGCCCAGCAGATCAATGTTGATCTGGTAGACCGGTTCATGGGTCAGCTTATACGGCACTTCGGTAATAAACATCGGCGCATAGAATCGATAGGTTTTGCCACCGTCGGTGCAGCGATATTCGATCTCGTAATCGGCAAAGCTAATGCGTTCTTCTTCCAGGACGTTCCTGCCGCGAAAATGAATGGTATAGCCACATGGGGATCGTCCGCTCATCATCACCCGGCCGGAAATATCCCTATCCAGGGAGCCATCCAGCAGCGGCAGCAACGCCGGCGCATAGACGAATCCGAAATCCTTGCCATCCTGCTGGATCGCCACCCAGCCGGCGCCGCCCTTGGCCTTTCCGATGACATCGACCTTGTCGCCAATACGAACCGAGCCGACTTTACTGGCTTCGGTCTTCGGTTCGGTCCGCACATTGGCGTCCTTGATGACCAGATAGACACCCTTTAGCGGCGTGATATCCTGGTCCATGAATTTTTGGTCCCCGGTTTGCGCACGCACCGCCCCGCCAAGCAGCGTACATACCGCCAACCCGGCCATCGAAACAACGCAATATCGGACAACACTGTTCATGGGCAAATTCAACCTGACTATTGGATTGATTCTATCATAAGGTATCCCTTGATGTTCAGACAAATGCCAATGCAAGGAATCGAATGACCGTCGTGGATCTAAAACAACTGGCCCAGGCACTGGAACCGGGCAAGCGATTAATGGGGCTCGACATTGGCACCAAGACCGTTGGCCTGGCGCTATCGGACGTCATGCGCACCATCGCGACACCACTGGAAACGGTGTTCCGCGAGAAATTCACCCGGGATGCCGAAAGGCTGGAATTCCTGATCGACGAACATGATGTCGGCGGCCTGGTGCTGGGCCTGCCGCTCAACATGGATGGCAGCGAGGGCCCACGGTGTCAATCGACGCGACAGTTTGCGACCAATTTACTGGCCCGCCGTGACATCGCCATCGCTTTTCAGGACGAGCGCCTGTCGACCGTCGCGGTTGAACGCGTCCTGATCGGTGAAGCCGACCTGACTCGCAAGAAGCGGGCGGCCGTCGTCGACCGGGCGGCGGCGGCCTATATCCTGCAAAGCGCGCTCGACGCGTTGGCCTTTCAGGGCTAGCCCGGTGGGACAAATATTTTCCGCGCTGGCGCCGGTGTTCCTGTTGATTTTGCTGGGATATTTGATCCGCTGGCGGGCCCTGATCGCCGACTCTTTCTGGGTGTCGGCGGAAAAAATGACCTATTTTTTGTTTTTCCCGGCGTTGTTGCTCAGCAACACGGCGAAGGCTGATTTCGGCAGCCTTGATTTGGCACCGATGATCGCCGCCGCCGTTATCGCCGTGCTTTTGGTCGCGGGGTTGGCGGGATTGCTCAGGCCGCGCCTAAATCTAAGCGGACCGTCCTATACGTCGGTGTTTCAGGCCTTCATGCGGCCCAATGTCTATCTTGGCATCGCCGCCGCCTATGCGCTCTATGGCGAGGCCGGGCTGACCCTGGTCAGTGTCTGCGTCGCCGTGCTGGTGCCGCTGGTCAATGTGCTGGGGGTCCTCGTGCTGGTCCGCCACGCCGGGACCGGGGACACCACAGCCGGTTGGAAACAGGCCATCGGCCCGGTCGCCCGCAATCCGTTGATCATCGCCTGCGGCCTGGGCACAGCGCTGAACGTTTCAGGGCTTGGCCTGCCGCCGCTGGCCGGGCCATTTCTGGAAATTCTGGGTCGCGCCGCCCTGCCGGTAGGCCTGCTGGCGGTCGGCGCCGGGCTCGACCTGGCCGCCTTGAAAACATCGGGCCGATTGGTTGGCCTGACATCGGTGGTCAAACTTATCGTGCTGCCGGGCCTGACCTATGCCGCCTGCTTAGGGTTTGGGGTCAGCGGATTGGCGGTGACCATTTCGGTGTTGTATGCGTCGTTGCCGAATTCGGCGACATCGTATGTACTGGCCCGCCAGATGGGCGGCGATACGACGTTGCTGGCCGGTTCAATCACCGCCTCGACCCTGCTGGCCATGCTGACCATGCCGCTGATTGCCGTGCTGTTACCGTAATCGGTGCCATCGTCAATTTATGGTCCCAAGCGCTTCTCCTTGCCGCCGCCAGCCCGCTTTGCGGGCGTCGTCGTCACCGCAAAAGAAGCGCTCGCCCTTTTTCGGATCGATAGCGATAGATCCGTATTGCCGGTCCAGGGGGCCAAAATAGAAACGCTGGTTATTGGCGGTAATAACGCCCTTGACCATGCAGGCCGCGTGTTCAGATTCCAGATGCAGGAATTTCGCCTCGATGTCTTTCCAGGGAAAATCGGCTGTCGGATGTGAAGATTCCTTGAATTCGTGTTCGTTTGGCAATCGCTTGCCGTCCCGCCATTCCCAGGGGGCAATGAATTTACTGCCCCAGATACCAAGCGATCCCTTTTTGGCGGAATGTTCGGCGGCCGCGTAATGCGGCGGGCCATCGGGCGCGGCGGTGACGTAACCGCCCTTGAGCAAATTAACGGATACTTCCACGTCGCCGAATAGACAGGCGGCGATGGGCAAACCCTTGGGCCGGGCCTGAATGAAGCAGTGAATGGGAAATACTTCCAGGTCCAGCTGTTTGCGAAGGGCATACCCGGCGGCAAGTCCGCACAGCCAAAGGTGCCCGTCATTGTCGCATGCCTGACCAAGTTCCGGCGCATCGATTCCGGCCAATTGGTAAACCATTTTGCCAATCACGATTGTGTCGCCGTCGATAACGTCAATTTGGTGGCGGGTCACCACAATGGGTTCGGATGACCAAGATGGCGGGCTAAAAGACATCAAACCAGCCACCACAATCAATGCAAATATTTTTCGCATCACCACGTCCTTTCCTCAATTTTGACCAGTGCGTTCATGATACCCATTTAAAGCAGATTTCAACCTTTCCAGAAGTGTCTGGAAAACAAAACCATTACCGTAAAAACTTCTAATCGTCCCAGCAGCATACCGAAAGCCAAAAGCCATTTGGCGGCATCCGGCAAACTTTCAAATGTGCCCGAAGGACCGACAATGCGACCAATACCCGGCCCGACATTGGACATGGCGGTGGCGGCGCTTGAAATTGCCGTGATGAAATCCAGCCCCAGTAAATCCAACGCCATGGTCAGGACAACAAAGCAAAAAATGAAAATAAAGAAGTACCCCAGAACCGACGTCACCACCTCATCCGATATTTTCCGCTTGTTGTAGTAAGGCAGGAAAACGCCGTTGGGATAGATGATTTTCTTGAGTTCCACGTGGGCGGTGGCGAACAGAACCTGAAAACGGAAGACCTTGATCCCGCATGCGGTGGACCCGGCACAGCCGCCGACGAAGGTCAGGAAAAACAGCAAAATTATCGGAAACATGCCCCACAGGGTGTAATCGGCAGATACATAGCCCGTGCCCGTCATTATGGACGCCACGGTAAACGAGGAATAGCGCAGGGCGCCCAGGGGGTCCATGCCTTGCGTAATCCACAGCCAGCCGCTGAGAGCGATCATCGATGCAAACATTATCCCCAGGTACCATTGCACTTGTGAGTCATCAAACAAGGTCCGTTGCCCGCCCCGGAGCGCCATCAGGATCAACATGAAGGGTATGCCGCCGACGATCATGCCGACGGTGATGATGGCGTCTATCGTGGCGTCGTTGAAATGACCGACGGAACTATCTGATGTCGAATATCCCCCGGTTGCAATGGTCGTCATGGCGTGAACGGTCGCCTCTAACCCATTCATTCCGGCCAACCACAGGGCCAAGGCGCAAACCGCTGTCAGGCCGATAAAGACGACCGTTATCCCCGCCGATATCTGGGCGGCGCGGGGCAGTGCCTTGCCGCCAGTATCGAAGGCTTCGACCTTGAACATTTGCATGCCGCCGACTTTAAGCATTGGCAGGATGCTGATCGACATGACGATAATGCCGAGCCCTCCCAGCCACTGCATAATTCCCCGCCACAGCAGGATACCAGGGGGCAACCCGTCGAGCCCGGTTATCACCGTCGACCCGGTCGTGGTAATTCCCGACATGGCTTCAAAAAAGGCATCGGTGAAGCTCATATGCAGTTCACCAAACATAAAAGGAAGCGATCCGAAAATGGTCAGGGCCACCCACACCATTGATGTCATGGCGAAGGTTTGGCGTATGGATAAATTCAAAGACGCGCCCCGCGCCGACAGACTGGACAGCATAAAGGACCCGCCGACAAACGCGGTAATGGCGGCCGACGCCGGAAACACCCAGACTTCCGTACTTTTCGATGCGACATCCACAACGGCCGGTATGAACATGGCGGCGGCAAGCGCCATCAGCAACGTGCCGATGACAAGCAGGATCGGTCGCAGAAACCCGACAACGCTTTCGCCTGAATTTTTTACCGACATGTGTCAGAAATCTCCATTCTGATAGATGTTGGGGCGCACGACCGTCAAAAAAACGGGTTTCTTCTATTTGAGAAAAATGTCGGGCTGGAAATTGAAAACGCACCTTTGAATACCGACAGGGCGTTGGGTATTCCGCGCAAAAGAAAGGGTGCAAATATGCAGCCATATTCTGAATTGGCGGAGGCCTTGTTTTAGCTGGCCGGAGGCCCCGTGGCGGGTCGGTAATCGGCGCTTCGGGATCGCCTCATAGGTGCTTCGCACGGAAGACCGATGTTCTGTTTTTTGTAATTGCTACCGGCCAGCAAACAACCCAGCGTCAGGCCGCCACAGTCATCACCCTGGGACTTCTTGTCATCAGGATTGTCATCGAAAGAAAGCGATGTTTCATCCAGGGCAATAGGCGCCTCGCCGGCAATGCCTTGAGACGCGCCCAAAACGAACTGCCCCCACAAAAATGCGGCGAGAAGAAGGACTGACAAAATTGTGCGCCAGGATGCTTGCATGAAGTCCAATCCAGAATCAGGACGGAGAATGGTCCAGCAGTGCCATAAGATATTGCCCCGGATAGCTAATTGCAACCAGAGGAGTTCCGATATTTGATTTCTGTCTGCTTAAGTCTCGTAGCCGAGCAGTTTGAGCAGCTCTCCACCGCTGCGCCGGAAGGCGGTTCCGGTGGCATCATCAAAACGGTCGATCCACTGGCCGGCGACGCCATCGGCGACGGCGGCGCGGCGTCCCGCGGCGGCGCAATGCAACACCACATCGTCATTATCGTCAATGTCGAGAAACCGGCACAGCCGAGCCAAATCGGTCGAGGCATCGGCGAGCAGGTCTTCGCTGCGAATTTCCAGGTATCGGTCAGGATTTTTACGCCCGAAGAGACGTCCCGCGCCGACCGCCCGGGTCCAGTTGCGGCCAAAATTCTGGGCGAAGTCGGCGAGCCCCGCATACCTGTTGATAAAGGCGTCGTTACCGGCCCTGAGATTGTAATCATAGACCGAAACCGCTTCGTCACGGCCGTCCCGGATGACGTGCACAAATTGCGCATTGGGAAGCACTGCGGCCAGGTCATCAATCGCCAGGGCGTGTTCCGGTGTTTTCTCGCCGATCGCCAGGACATCATCATCGCCAAGCTGATTGGACAGCGACAGGGCAATGGCGGCGGCCATCAGGAAAGATACGTCGTTGTTGGTGAAACCGGCGCTCCGGCCAAGGTTGGTCACGGCGATGTCGGCCGCCGACATCGAAGCCTGCAAGTCTTGCATGGCCCTGTTGTAATCGACGAAGGCGCGTCCCATCAGGGGCAGTAGCGAATCGGAAAAATGCCCCTCGCCCCGACAGGAAGCGTCGGGATGGGCATCGATGGCATGTTGCAGCCAGGCGGTGCCGGGCCGGGTCAGCCCGACAACAAAAAATATCCGCCGTTCGAATACGCTGGCCAGACGATTGAGCGTCTGTTGATGGTCCATCGGGCTGTCTTCCTTGAATATTTTAATTTCATTTATTACCAGACCCTAACTTAACTGCTCCACACCCACCAATGCAACAGATGCCGGGGTTTGTGGGTTGGGGCGGCGGCGTCGACCCGCTACTTGCGCTTTTCGCAGCCGCGGACCAGAGCGACTTAACTGCATTAAAGTGATTTCACTTTTATGCAGTTTGATCTAATGTCCGCGTTTATGAACTCAGCTATGCCGGACCCGGTCATTTATCCTCATCGTCATCTGCTTGGCATCGAGGGCCTTTCGCCCGATGTCATCACGCTTTTGCTGGACCGCGCCGAAAGCTACGTCGAACAAAATCGGCGAGCCGACAAGCACAAGTCGCTGCTGCACGGGCGCACCATCATCAATTTGTTTTTCGAAGATTCGACCCGGACCCGGACATCGTTCGAATTGGCCGGCAAGCGCCTGGGCGGTGATGTCATTAATATGTCCGTCGCCAATAGTTCGGTCAAAAAAGGCGAAACCCTGATCGATACGGCGATGACCTTAAACGCCATGCACCCCGACGTGCTGGTCGTTCGCCATTCCGAATCCGGCGCCGTCAAGCTGCTGTCGGAAAAGGTTAACTGCGCCGTCATCAATGCCGGCGACGGTCGCCACGAACACCCGACACAGGCCTTGCTGGACGCCCTGACCATCCGCCGCCGCCGGGGCCGCATCGCCGGGCTCGAAGTCGCCATTTGCGGCGACATCGCCCATTCGCGGGTGGCCCGATCAAACATTCACCTGCTCAACGCCATGGGCGCCAGGGTCAGGGTGATCGCGCCGAAAACCCTGATACCGGCGGCCATCGAACGCATGGGTGTCGATGTCTATCACAACATGAACGAGGGCCTTAAAGACTGCGACATCGTGATGATGCTCAGGCTGCAGACCGAACGCATGGGCGGCGGATTTTTCCCCTCGGTGCGGGAATACTTCCATTTCTTCGGGCTCGATTACGAAAAACTGTCCCACGCCAAGGACGACGCCCTGATCATGCATCCCGGCCCCATGAACCGGGGTGTCGAGATCGCCTCGGAAGTCGCCGATGATATCGGTCGTTCGGCTATTCGCGAACAGGTCGAAATGGGCGTCGCCGTGCGCATGGCGTGCCTCGACTTACTGACGGCAAGCCCATGACCAGAATCGCCTACATCAACGCCCGACTGCTCGATCCGGCCACCGGCCTGGACCAGGCCGGGGCCCTGCTGAGCGATGGCGAGATCATCGCCGACCTGGGCCCGAAGCTGTTCGCCGATGGTGTGCCCGGCGATATCCCGACCATTGACTGTGGCGGCCATTGCCTGATGCCGGGGCTGGTCGATATGCGGGTGCAGGTGCGTGAACCGGGTGAAGAACACAAAGGCACCCTTGCATCTGAATGCCGGGCAGCGACCGTTGGCGGCGTCACGTCTCTGGTTTGTCTGCCCAATACCGACCCGGTTATCGACGATATGTCGGTGCTGGAATTCGTCGCCCGCCGGGCCCGCAAGCTGGGACTCGCCAAGGTTTATCCCTACGGGGCCGTAACCAAAGGCCTGAAGGGTGAAGAACTGGCGGAAATGGGCATGCTGGCCGAGGCCGGGGCGCTGGCCTTCACCGATGGCATCAAACCGGTCGCCGACACCCAAACCATGCGCCGGGCCTTGAGCTACGCCACCACCTTCGGGCTGATGATCATCCAGCACGCCGAAGATGTCTCGCTGGCCAGTGGTGGCGCCATGAATTCAGGCGAAACGGCGACCCGGCTGGGGCTTTCGGGAATTCCGCCACAGGCCGAAGTGATCATGGTCGAACGCGACGTGCACCTGGCCCGCATGACCGGCGGTCGCCTTCATTTCGCCCACATCTCGACGGCCCTGGCGCTCGATGCCGTGCGCCGGGCCAAGGCCGAAGGCCTGGCCATTACGTGTGACACGGCACCGCCCTATTTCGCGCTCAACGAAACATCCATCGGCGATTACCGGACCTTCGCCAAACTGTCGCCGCCGTTGCGCACCGAAGAAGATCGCCAGGCCATCGTCGAAGGCCTGAAAGACGGCACCATCGACGCCATCGCGTCCGATCACGCGCCCCAGGACGAAGAATCAAAGCGCCTGCCCTTCGCCGATGCCGCCGCCGGCGGGGTCGGATTGGAAAGCCTGCTGTCGATCACGTTAGAGCTGTACCACAACGGCCATTTGGGCCTGACCGAAGCGTTGCGACTGGTAACCGCGGCCCCGGCAGACCTGCTGGGACTGACGGCGGGACATCTGATAAAAGGCGCACCTGCCGACCTAGTCCTGATCGACCCCGAACGGGCCTGGAAGATCGTCGCCGACGATATGCAGAGCCTTTCCAAAAACTCGCCCTTCGATGGCCGCCCGGTACAGGGCCGGGTGCTTAGAACCATCGTCGATGGCCGCACGGTTTATGAACATGGCGTTTGATGACCCCACTATCCTGCGCATCCTTGGTGCGATTTTCGGGTATCTGCTGGGCGCCGTGCCGTTCGGGCTGGTGCTGACCCGGTTGGCCGGCTTGGGCGATATCCGCGACATCGGATCAGGCAATATCGGCGCGACGAACGTCCTGCGCACCGGTAACAAGCCTCTGGCGGCGGCGACGCTGTTGCTCGACAGCGGCAAGGGCGCGGCGGCGGCGTTGGTGTTCACCGCACTGGACCCCGTCGCCGGACTGATCGCCGGGGGTTGCGCCATCCTCGGCCACAACTTCCCCATATGGCTTAAATTCAAGGGCGGCAAGGGGGTGGCGACGACGCTGGGCGTGTTGCTGGCGGTGTCGTGGCCGACCGGCCTGGCCGCCTGCGCAACCTGGCTGGTCATGGCGGCGGTGTTCCGATATTCATCCCTGGCCGCCTTGGTCGCCCTGGCGGCGGCGCCGATCTATGCCTGGTGGCTGGCCGACGGAGCGGCCACCGTGTTGGCGTTTTTGTTGGCCGTCCTTGCCTTAATCCGCCATCACGAAAATATATCCCGCTTGCTCAATGGCGAGGAAACCAGGATCGGCGCAAAGAAAAGCTGACGTTGCTCTAGGGCTTTGAATCCAGCCATTCTTCGGCCGCTGGCATCGTTCGGAACGCTTTGTAAACCACCTTCGCCGCACTGAAAATATTACTGAGCTCGCAAAATAGTTTTAACAGAAATAAGCGCCCGGCATCGTCGCCAATGACAATGGCGGCCCTGATATTCTGATTGCTCAATTCCAGACCTTCGGCGATTATTTCCCTGAAATCTACGGCATTCAAATTTATTTGTGTAATTTCCCGGTAGTCCGCGATCCTGTCGTAGCCCGTGTCATATCCGTCAAAGGCGAGCATCAAATGATAGGATTCGATGACACTTTCCTTATCGAGAATTCCACGTTGAGAAAAATATAGTCGCCTTTTCTCGTTATCAGCCCGGATAGACAAATTATCCCGCGTCGATTCAACCAAGTCCAACTCCCCCGCCCCATTTGCGCCTCTTGGCGATGTATAATAGCTATTTATTTGAATCATTCCAGAAATGAATCCGCCCCGGGCTTGACGGCCCTTGCATCATAAACCACTCTCTCGCTCCATGAGTGCCCTGCCCGAACGTCTGCTGACCGCACCTGAAAAAACCGACTGGCTGCGCCTGATCCGCAGCAGTAATGTCGGTCCCATAACTTTTTTCAAACTGCTCGAACGCTTTGGCACCGCTACCGCGGCGCTCGACGCCCTGCCGGACCTGGCGCGGCGCGGCGGCGGCAAGGCGATTAAACCGGCCAGCCGCGCCGAGGCGGAACGGGAACAGGAACTCCTACAAAAATTGGGCGCCAAGCTGATCGCCTGGGGCGAGCCCGGCTATCCGCCCTTGCTTCAGCATATCGACGACCCGCCGCCGCTGATCAGTGTGCTCGGCCATGCCCATCTGCTGACCAAGAAGACCATCGCCGTCGTCGGCGCGCGCAATGCTTCGCTTAACGGCAAAAAATTTGCCCGAAACATTGCCGCCGGCCTTGGCGCCGGCGGCCTGATGGTGAGTTCTGGCATGGCGCGCGGCATCGACGCCGAAGCCCATATGGGGGCGCTGGATACCGGTACAGTCGGCGTGCTGGCCGGAGGCGTCGATATCATTTACCCCAAGGAAAATGAGACGCTCTATGGCCAGTTGATCGAACGCGGCGCGCTGATATCGGAAATAGCGCCGGGAACCAAACCACAGGCGCGGCATTTCCCGCGCCGCAACCGAATCATTTCAGGATTGGCCCGTGGCGTCGTGGTCATCGAAGCCGGGGCCCGCTCAGGATCGCTGATTACGGCGCGCATGGCCTTGGAACAGGGTCGCGAAGTGTTCGCCGTTCCCGGTGCGCCGGGTGACCCAAGATCCCACGGCGGCAACAGATTAATCCGGTCCGGGGCGACTTTGGTGGAAACTGTAGAAAATGTTTTCGAGGTCCTCAACGGGCTGTCGCCGACTCCGTTGCGAGACACCAAAGCCTTTGATTTTAAAGCTGTTTTACCAACATCGCCGGACCAGAAAGCAATCGATGATGCCCGCCCTGCTATCGAAGAAAGTCTTGGAATTGAGTCCGTGACAGTTGACGAAATCATTCGTAACTGCCAATTGTCGCTGCCCGTGGTGTCGACCGTACTGCTTGAACTTGAACTGGCGGGTCGACTGGAAAGACATCCCGGCAACCGAGTTTCCATCATACCGAGTTAATGAAAAAACATGAACGTCGTTATCGTCGAATCGCCTTCAAAGGCTAAAACCATCAATAAATACCTGGGCCCGGATTATACCGTGCTCGCCAGTTTTGGCCATATCCGCGACCTGCCGTCGAAGGACGGATCGGTGCGCCCGGATGAAGATTTCGCCATGGAATGGGAAACCGGCAGTCGGTCGACCAAGCACGTCAAGGCCATCACCGACGCGATCAAGAACGCCGATCACCTGTACCTGGCCACTGACCCCGACCGGGAAGGCGAAGCCATATCCTGGCATGTGCTGGAAGTCCTGGAAAAAAAGAAGCTGCTGAAGGGGGTCGAGGTTAAACGCGTCGTCTTCAACGAAATTACCAAGACCGCTATCATCGAAGCTTTCAACCATCCCCGCGACCTGGACCTGGGCCTGATCGAAGCCTATCTGGCGCGCCGGGCGCTGGATTACCTGGTCGGCTTTACCCTGTCGCCGGTGCTGTGGCGCAAGCTTCCGGGGTCGCGATCGGCGGGCCGGGTGCAATCGGTCGCCCTGCGCCTGATTTGCGAACGGGAAACCGAAATCGAGCTGTTCAAGCCACAGGAATACTGGTCCATCAAGGCCGGTTTCGACACCCCCAATGGCGCCCCGTTCAAGGCGGCGCTGAGCCATTTAAACGGCGACAAGCTGGACAAGATGTCGATCGGCAACGAGGCCCACGCGACGGTCGCCGTGGCCGCCATCGAAGCCGCCGACTTCACCGTCGCCAAGGTCGAACGCAAGCAATCGCGGCGTAATCCCGCCGCCCCGTTCACCACATCGACATTGCAGCAAGACGCATCCCGCAAACTGTATTTCGCCACCAAGCGAACCATGCAGGTGGCGCAGCGGCTTTATGAAGGTTTCAACATCGACGGCGAAACGGTCGGCTTGATTACCTATATGCGGACCGACGGCGTGCAGATCGCCGGTGAGGCGATCAATGCCATTCGCAGTTTGGTAGGCAAGGATTTCGGCGCCGAATATGTCCCCGGTGCGCCCCGCGAATATAAAGCCAAGGCGAAAAATGCCCAGGAAGCGCACGAGGCGATCCGCCCGACGGACATCATGCGCAAGCCCGCCGATGTCGCCCAGTACCTGGATGACGACCAGCGGAAACTGTATGAGCTGATCTGGAAACGGACCATCGCCAGCCAGATGGAAGCCGCCATTATGGATCAGGTCGCAGCCGACATTACCTCGCCCGACAAGCTGACAACCTTGCGGGCCACCGGGTCGGTTATCGCCTTCGACGGTTTCTTGAGGGTCTACCAGGAAAGCCAGGAAGAAAAGAGCGGCGACGACGACAAGAACCGCATCCTTCCCAACATGAATGAAGGCGACGTGCTGGCCCGTACATCGGTCGAACCCGAACAGCATTTCACCCAACCGCCGCCGCGCTATTCCGAAGCATCCCTGGTCAAGACCATGGAAGAACTGGGCATCGGGCGGCCATCGACTTATTCATCGATCATTTCCGTGTTGCAGGACCGCAATTACGTGACCCTGGAAAACCGTCGTTTCCTACCCGATGACCGGGGCCGTCTTGTCACCGCCTTTTTAAGCAGCTTCTTCGGCAAGTACGTGGAATACAATTTCACCGCCGAACTGGAAGAAAAACTGGACGACGTTTCGGGCGGTCGCATCGACTGGAAACAGGTGTTGCGCGAATTCTGGGACGACTTCTCGAAATCGGTGCTCGAAATCAAGGACCTGCGGGTCCGCGAAGTGCTCGATGCCTTGAATGAACTGCTGGGGCCGCATTTTTTCCACGACGAAGGCAACGGCAAGGACCCCCGGGCCTGTCCGACCTGCGACGTCGGCCAGCTTAGTTTGAAGCTGGGTAAATTCGGCGCCTTTATCGGCTGTTCCAACTATCCCGAATGCCGCTACACCCGGCCCTTGGTGGTCAACGACGACGACGGTGCCGGAATCGGCGATGCCGGTCCGGTAGAATTGGGCAAGGACCCGGCCAACGGGCTGATGGTCACCATCCGCAAAGGCCCCTACGGAACCTATGTGCAGCTGGGCGAGGCCGAGGAAATCATCGAGGAAACCAAGACGAAGGCCAAGAAACCCAAAAAACCCAAGATGACCAAGCCGAGACGGGCATCGTTGCCGCGCGGCCTGTCACCGGCGGCGGTCGACCTGGACAAGGCGCTGGGGCTGCTTTCCCTGCCCCGCGATATTGGCCTCCTGCCCGAAACCGGCGAAATGATTCAGGCCGGGCTGGGGCGCTTCGGGCCTTACCTGAAATACAGCGGCCTGTTTCTGTCGCTGAAAGGCGACGACGACGTCCTGACCATCGGCATCAATCGGGCCATCGACCTGATCGAGGCGGCACCGAAGAAAGACCCGCCGAAGGTTCTGGGCGATCATCCGAAAAGCAAGAAGCCGGTCAGCATCAAAAGTGGCCGCTGGGGACCTTTTGTGTCGCACGGCATGGTTCGCGCCAACATTCCCAAAGGCACCGATGCCGATACCCTGACCCTTGAAGAAGCCATCGCCATGGTCGATGCCAAGGCAGGCCCTGGCAAGAAAGCACCGGCGAAAAAAGCCACCGCGAAAAAGGCCCCGGCGAAGAAGAAACCCGCAAAAAAGAAACCGGCGAAAAAGGCTCCCGCCACTGCCGAGTGATGAATAGCAAACCCAAACACCCCGCCCCCTTCCCAAGCCGGGAAGACATCCTGAAATTCATCGAGGAAAGCCCCGAACGCGTCGGCAAGCGGGAAATCGGCCGCGCCTTCCATCTGGACGCCGATCAGAAACTGAAATTGAAAAAAGTCCTGAAGGAATTGAAGGACGAAGGCCTGCTGGCGAAAGGTCGGGCGTTGTCGACACCCGGCGCCTTGCCGCCAGTCGCCGTTGTCGTCGTCACCGGCATCGATATCGACGGCGAAGTCCTGGCCCGACCGCAGGCCTGGGATCAGGAAGGCGACCCACCGCTCATCTATATGGCCCCGGAAAAGCGTGGGCAACCGGCGCTTGGCCCCGATGACCGGGTCCTGGCGCGCCTTACCCCGGCGGCGGACAATACCTATGAAGGGCACACCATTCGCCGCATCGGCGGCGCCCCGGACCGGGTGCTGGGCGTCTATACCCTCATCGACGGACAGGGCCGACTTAGATCGACGGACCGCAAGGCCAAGGACGATTTCATGGTCGCCAGCGCCGACGCCCTCGACGCCAAGCCCGGCGATTTGGTCCGCGCCGAAGTCCTGCCCGGCCGCCGGCTGGGATTGCGCCAGGCGCGCATACTGGAACGCCTGGACAAGGAAGGCGGGGCAGGCACGATCAGCCTGATCGCCATTCATGACAACGACATCCCCACGGAATTTTCCAGCGATGCCCTTAAACTTGCCGCCGCCGCTGGCGCCGCCCCTTTGGGCAAACGCGAAGACCTGCGCGCCCTGCCCCTGGTCACCATCGACGGTGCCGACGCGCGCGATTTCGATGACGCGGTATTCGCCGAACCCGACGACGACAAAAAGAACAAAGGCGGCTGGCACCTGAAGGTCGCCATCGCCGATGTGTCGTGGTATGTGCGCCCCGGCGATGGCCTTGATCGGGACGCCTACGTGCGCGGCAATTCGGTGTATTTCCCGGATCGCGTCGTACCGATGCTGCCCGAAGAACTATCGAACGGCTGGTGTTCCCTGAAACCCAACGAAGACCGGCCCTGCCTGGTCGCTCATATGGACATCAATTCGGCCGGCCACCTGATTGGCCACCGGTTTAGCCGGGCCCTGATGCGGTCCCAGGCCCGACTGACCTACGAACAGGTCCAGGCGGCGCGAGACGGCGACCCGGACAAGGCGACGGCACCCCTGACCAAGACGGTGATTGCCGCGCTGTATGGTGCCTACGAGGCGCTGACCAAGGCCCGCCAGGAACGCGGCGTGCTGGAATTGGACCTTCCTGAACGCCGGGTCGTCGTCGGCGATGACGGGAAGGTCGAACGGGTCGAGATGCGGGAACGCTTCGACAGCCACAAATTGATCGAAGAATTCATGATCGCCGCCAACGTCGCGGCAGCCGAAACCCTGGAGAAAGTTCGCCAGCCCTGCATGTATCGCATCCATGACGAACCCTCCATGGATAAAATGGAAGCCCTGCGCCAGTTTCTGGCCAGCCTGTCCATACCGCTGGCCAAGGGCCAGGTCGTCAGGGCCGACTTGTTCAATCGCATCCTGGCCAAGGTCAAAGACACGGCCAACGCCGATATGGTCAATCAGGTGGTCTTGCGGTCCCAGGCACAGGCCCAATACAACCCTGATAACATTGGTCATTTCGGCCTGGCGTTGCGGCGGTATTGCCATTTTACGTCACCCATCCGGCGCTATGCCGACCTGTTGGTGCATCGCGCCATGGTCAGCGGGCTGGGGCTGGGCGACGGCGGCCTGGAAAAGAACCACAAGGATTTTTCGGTCATGGGCGAGGTCCTGTCGGGACTTGAAAGGCGCGCCGCCGGCGCCGAACGCAGCGCCGTCGACCGCTTCACAGCGTCGTACCTGGCCGACAAGGTAGGCATCGTGTTTCCCGGACGGATCAACGGGGTTACCCGGTTCGGCCTGTTCGTCACCCTGAACGACAGCGGCGCCGATGGTCTGGTGCCAATCCGCAGCCTGCCTGACGATTATTATATTCATGACGAGGCCCACCACGTCTTGCGCGGGCGACGACATAAGCGCACCTATCAGTTGGGACAGCTGCTGGATGTCATGCTGATGGAAGCCGACCCCATATCCGGCAGTATGATCATGGAAGTGTTCGACGGCGAGAATTCGGCCCCCTGGGCTCGCGGCGCGGGGCCTAAAAAGGCGCCCCGGAACAAGCCTGCGGCGCGCCAGCCCAAATCGAAGTCGAAGTCAGCTTCGAAAGCCGGTCGACGGAAAGCCCGAAAGAACGGGTGACGCGGCGGCAAAAAAAGAGGAAAATCGCCGCTATGATGGCGAAAATAGCTCCACCGCTACGTCTTTTCCTGCTGCTTGGCGTTCTCGCCGTAAGCGCCTGTGCTGGCCTACGCCCCGTTACGATTATTCAATCTGAAGGGTTTTCCCGGCCGGCGGCCCGGGAGGTTATCGCCGCCGGGTTCGAAAATATCACCGAACGCTATATCGAACCCATTGCCCCGGAAGCTTTCGCACCGGAAGGCATGCGTGGACTTGGCGCCATCGATCCGGAATTCGCCATCGAGCAAACCCCGGACACCATCACCGTGAAAATTGGCGCCGATGTCATTGGCCGCTTTGCCCTGCCCGGCGATGGCGATACCGCCGCCTGGACGGACCTGATGGTCGATGTTTCGGTAATCGCCAGGACCCGGTCGAAAGAACTCGCCCGCGCCAAGCCGGAAAAAATATATGAAGCGATTTTCGACGGCATATTGTCGCATCTTGATATCTATTCCCGCTACGCCGGGATGCACGAAGCGGCAAAGAACCGGGCAAAACGCGATGGCTTCGGCGGCATCGGCATCCGCTTCAAGATTGTTGGCAGCGAACCGCTGGTCACCTTCGTAATGCCCGACACGCCGGCGCTTCGGGCCGGAATGAAAATCAACGACACCATCGTCGGAATCAACGGTGATCCCACGTCCGGCTTGTTGCGGGATACCATCGGCGAGCTGCTGCGCGGCGCGGTCAAAAGCTACGCCCGATTGCAAATCAGGCGACCGGGCACGGAAAGCACGCTGAATTTCAATATCGAACGGTCCCATATCGACTTAGAAACCGTCAGCTATGCCGTTCAGGACGACATTGTCTATCTGAAAATCAGCAGCTTCAACCACCGCACCGCCGCCGATGTGCTGGAAAAAATGAAAAAGGCCAACAGCCTGCTCGGCAAGGGGCTTAAAGGTGTGATCCTGGATGTGCGAGGCAATCCCGGTGGCTTGCTGAAACAATCGATCCGGGTCGCCGACCTTTTCCTGGCCCAGGGCAAAATATCGCAAACCGGCGGTCGGCACCCCGACAGCGTTCAGCATTACGAGGCCGGCGGGCGCGATATGGCCTATGGCAAACCGATCGTCGTGCTGATTGACGGTATGTCGGCTTCGGCTTCGGAAGTTACGGCGGCGGCGCTCCAGGACCGGGGCCGGGCCGTGGTTGTCGGTACTTCGTCCTTTGGCAAGGGCACGGTACAGACTGTGTTGCGGCTGCCCAACAACGGTGAAATGACCCTGACCTGGTCCCGCCTGATGGCGCCGTCGGGATATATCATTCACGAACTCGGCGTGTTTCCGACCGTTTGCACGGCTGGCGCGACCGGCGACGGGGCGACCTTGTTCGACAACATTCCGGCCCGGAGAATCCGCACGTCGGCGGTCCTGGATGCCTGGCACCGTATTGGTTTTGAAGACAAAAAGGCACGCCAGGAGCTGCGATCGTTCTGTCCGCCAGAACGCCGACGCCTGGCGACCGATACCAAAATCGCTCGCCGGTTGATTGAAAACAAAGCGTTATATACCCGGATGCTAAATTTGACCGCATCTGCCGCTGCGGCTCGGTAGAAGCCGATGTGCTTGACATGATCGCCGCGCCCTGTATGGTGCGCCGCCTAGGTTAACAATGATAATTTTGTCCGGAAAAAACGATGGCCAAGCCAACTACCATATTGATTAAACTCGTCAGCACCGCCGACACCGGGTTCTATTACGTGACGAAAAAGAACCCGCGCAACATTACCGAAAAGATGGAATTTCGTAAATACGATCCCGTCGTGCGCAAACATGTGATGTTTAAAGAAGCCAAAATCAAATAAGTGGCTGTGGCTGGTTAAATATTGCTGGCTATGTGGGGGTCGGCTCCCCAAGTGAATCACGGATGATCCGCGATATAGTGTCGATACGATAATTGACTACATATACCGAATCATCCATCATTTGCGGGCACGAACGTCTCGGGGCCTCAGCCAAGTTCTAACGTATTAATGTTCAGGACATCTTTTTATGTCGAAAACCATTCTTATCGTCGAAGACAATGAATTGAACTTGAAGCTGTTTAACGATCTGCTTCAGGCCCATGGCTACGATACGGTGCAAACGATGGACGGCAGGGACGCCGTGGATTTGGTCAAGGAGCACATGCCGGACCTTATCTTGATGGATATTCAACTGCCTGAAATTTCTGGCCTTGAAGTGACCAAGATTTTAAAAGCCGACGATGCCCTGAAACACATACCGGTCATCGCGGTAACGGCGTTCGCCATGAAGGGCGACGAAGAAAAAATCCGCGAAGGTGGTTGCGAAGGCTATATCGCCAAACCCATCTCGGTACCGATTTTTCTCGAAACGGTCGGCAAATTCCTCGCCTGATTCAGCCTATTCGCCCCGAACATCCTCGACCATTTCCCGCAGGTGCTGAACGTCGCGAATAATCAGCCTGTCTTCCATCTTCTCGACAAGTCCCTTGCGGGCAAGATCGTTCATGACTCTGGCCACGGTTTCCCGTGTCGTGCTGACCCGGCTGGCGATGTCGCTGTGAATAGGGATTGGCATGATCGTAGCCTCGATTGTCTCGTCGTCGATATCCCCGGCGTGGCGCAGCAGGTCGGCGTGGACCCGGTTATTTGCGCCAAGGGTGCTTAGATCCATGATGCGCTGGGTTGACGTGCGGACGATCTTGGCCAACTGGGCCATCACCTTGAGCGCCAGTCGCGGATGATCTTCCATCAGGCGCAGGAATCCGGGTCGCGGCAGGAAGGCGATCATCGCCTCGCCGAGTGCCACCACGCGGGCCGAACGCGGCAGGCCATCAATTGCCGAAAGTTCGCCGAAATAACTGCCAGGAAGCAATTCATCGAGAATAATGCCGCGCCCTGAAAAGGAATAATTGACGATGCGGACCTTTCCCGAAACGACAAAACATACGTCCCGGGTGGTGCTTTCCTTGTCGATAATTTGCTGATGAGGGGCATAGCGACGCCAACGGCAGCCTTTTTCAATGGCCGCCAGTTCTTTTTTGTTAAGGTCCGAAAAAAGAGCGACCCCCGCCAGGGAATTGTCACCGTTATCGACCGATTGTTGAATTTCCCGCCCCATATCGTCCCGCTTTATTGGCAATTATATACGCGCCCTGCCCGATGATAGCCGAACTGATGGATAGGTCCATCAAATACCAGATTGGCCGAAATTTCGGCGTCCCCTCCATCTAATTGGCGCTCGGCAAAATACGGGTCATTCTAGCCGGTATTTATGGCGTCATTGGTTGGCGGAACAACTCGATTACCGGCATTCCAGCAACCACCGGTACGGTCCTGCTGGCGGCCCTGCCGATCATTATCGGCAGTCACTTGGTAATATCCTTTATCGACCCCGATGTCGGGAAAATACAGGAGTGTGCACTGCAAAAAAATCCTGGCGCTTATCCACATAATATCCCCAGACTTACACCCCAATTCCATGTCGATTCGCGATGATTTCACAAAATGTAGTGTGAATAGGCTCGGCATTATGGCATATTTCGCGTGCTCGTAGATTCGGCACTATTGATGAACGACCATCTTGGGGGGTCTTAAATCTTTGAAAAATACGAATAAAACCAGCGCTGTACTTAAGACAGATTCAGCGGCATTGAAGGTCGCCAAGGCGGATAAGAATCCCGCTCGGGCACCAACAACTGACGAAGATAAAGAACTGCTCCTGCAGCAAATGGCCTTCGCGTTGTGTCGCCAATACATCATGTGGCCGACAACCGGCGAATTGCCCTGCCAAAAAGGCATCGATTGCGACAAATCCGCGTCCTGCCGGAAAATGGCTGAAGACGTTGTCGATTACGCCAGCAGTTTTCCCAAAGACTGACATTTCCTTAGAGCACGATCGAAACACCGCCCCGCCGGGGATCACCCGCGGCGTCTGACGTACGGCCTTTGGGGTCGTAACGGACGGTATGAACGCCGCCGAAGAACATGTTCCTGTCGGACCACATTTTATGGTCCGGATACAGGTCGCAAAGTGCGGCGACCGATTCTTCCCTAAATCCCGGTTCCAGGCTGAGCACGCCGCCTTCTTGGTGGATCCGGGGACTGCTCACCGCGCGTTCCAGGGGCATGGCGAACGACGTCAGATTAAGCAACACTTGCAGGATGGCGGTGCGGATTCTGTTAGAGCCCCCCGACCCCATGACCGTGACGGCCCCATCGGGATCGACTAAGGCGCTTGGCGCCATCATCGAACTCATGCGGGTATCTGGCGGCCAATTATGAAAACCGGTCGGCACGACATCTTCTTCGCCCAGCATGTTGTTGATCATTATGCCGGTTCCGGGAACAATATAAGCGGTGCCTTCCCCGTTGGAGACCGACAAACTCGCAGCATTGCCCTTTGAATCGGCGACGTTGATATGGGTCGTGCCGCGATGGGCCGCAGCATGACCGGCGATGCGCTTTTTGTAGATATCAAGAAGCTTGGGGTCGAGCAGACTTTCGCGCGGATCGTGATCGCCGCGTTCGTGCAAACGCGCGGCGACCCGCGCCTCGTTGGTCAGGTCCATGACCTTGGCAAGGATTTCAAGGTGGCCTTTGCTGCCGAATTCGCAAGTCTCCAGCGCCGCATCTTCGAGCGCGCTCAAGGCAAAGGCGATCAGGATACCGCCGCAAGACGGCGGCGGATTGCTCAACAGCAGCCGATCCCCAAGCGCAACCTGCAACGGAGCGCGCCGGACCATGGCATAGTCTTCCAGATCCTGGCGCCTGAGATGACCGCCGCCGGTGCGGCAATCCTGATCGATCCGGGCGGCGATTTCGCCCCGATAAAACAAATCTTCGCCTTCCCGGGTTAACGCGTCGAGGAAATCTGAAAAATCGGTATTTGTGAAATTTTCGCCTTCCCTCAACACGCTAGAAGGCTTGATGGTCGAGCCATAGGCGGCGAGACAGTTGGCGTTCGAGCTGAATATTTTTTCGACGACGCTCAGGATATAGGCCTGTTGGCGATTTATCCTGAGCCCGTCTTTGGCTAATTTTCGCGCCGGTTCGGCAATTCGCGCCAGGGGCATCGTTCCCAGGTCGGCATGGACGCCAAACAACCCCCGAACCATACCCGGGCAGGCCATGGCGCCAAGGCCGATATGAAATTCCTGCTGGGCGGTGCCGAAATCGGCGATGATCGGATAGAAATCTGTGTCGTCTCGCGGCAACTTGGCCCCGGGGGTCTGGACAAAAAAATCGTAAAGTTGCGGATCCGTCTCGGCCGGGCGCGCCAGCAGAAAACCACCACCCCCCAGCGACGCCAGGACGGGTTCGGCGACACAAGCCGCCAACATTGCGCCCAGCGCCGCATCGAAGGCGTTGCCGCCTTCTTCCAGAATGATTGCAGCCGCTTTCGCGGTTTCTTCATGCCCGGCAGAAATAATACCTTTTTTCATGATCTATTTAACGACACGTTCTTTCGGGAAAACAGCCATCACCTTCGTGCCCTTTCCGGGTTTGCTGTTAATTTCGAGTGTTCCGCCGTGAATGTCCATCAGGCCCCGGGTCAGCGGCAGGCCCAGGCCCGTTCCTTCCTGTTCCCGGGCAACGGCATTGTCGATTTGGCCGAATTCGGACATGACGTTTTCGATTTGATCGGCGCTGATGCCGACACCGGTATCGGTGACCGACAAGACCAGGGCGCCGCTGGCGCGAACCGTTGCGCTGATCGTCACCTTGCCACCTTGTGGTGTAAATTTGACCGCATTGGAGACCAGATTGAGCAATATCTGATTCACCCGGCGTTCATCGGCCCGTAGGGCCGGCAAATTACCGGGTAGTTTTTTCTCGATAGTTATCCCGCCCTGTTGAACCTTGTTGCTGACAAGCCGGATACTGATATCGACGGCCTTGGATATTTTCACGGTCGATTCATTTAGCTTAACGGTACCGGATTCAATTTTCGAAATATCAAGAATATCATTAATCAAATTCAGCAAATGAACGCCGGACTGGTTAATATCGGCGATATATTCGATGTATCTTTTTTGCGGAATTGCTCCAAATATTTCGGAAGCTATCACATCCGAAAACCCGATAATCGCATTCAAGGGTGTCCGCAGTTCGTGGCTCATACCGGCCAGGAAATCCGATTTGGCGCGGCTGGCGATTTCCGCCAGGTCTTTTGCGTCCCGCATGTCCTTTTCGGCCTGGCGCAGGCCGGTAACGTCGGTCAACAACAACAACTTGCCGCCCTCGCTGGTTTTGTATTCGTTGAAACGAAGCCAGGTGCCGTCATGCATGAGTTCTTCACGAAGGGATTTCCGGTCTTCAAGGTGTTTCGTTTCGGACAACCTTTCCTTCAACCATTTTCGGGGATTATTTCGGGCCGTGACGATAAGGTCATTGTCGAGGACGGCCTGCATAAGTACTTTTTGAGAGGTTCCCGGAACCAGCAATTTGGATACCTTTTTGAGAATTTGCTGATAACGGCTGTTGCACATGACAAACTTGCCCTGGGCATCGAACAAGACCAGGGCATCGGAGATACTTTCGATGGCATCGACCAATTGTTCCCGTGTTTTGGCTTCGCGTCTTTCGGCGGCGACTTGGAGGGTGATGTTGGCGCCCGCTCCCCGATAGCCGATAAATTTTCCTTTTTCATCGAAAAAGGGTTTGCCACTGATTTTTATAGTCTGGGATATGCCGTCGCGACGGGTGTGATCGTACTGAAAATCCCTGAAAGAATTCCGGGATTTGATAGTTTTTGCATGGTCTCGCCATTTACTGGAATCTTCATCGGAAACGGCGAGCATTTCTCGTGTTTTGCCGATAATATCGCTGGAATTTACGCCCAGAATTTTCCCATGGCTTTCCGAAAAATAGGTGAATCTGTCCTTATCATCGGTTTCCCAAAACCAGTCCGATGCGGCCTCGGCCATGTCGTAGGCCCGTTGTTCGCTCAGTTCCAACGCCGCCTGGATATTTTTTCTCTCCTCGATTTCTTCCTGCAACTGCAGGGTTCGCTCGTAAACATTGAGCTCCAACTCGTCATGGGATTTTCTCAGAGTCTTTTCAATTTTCAGGCGTTCGGTAATATCCAGCGCGACAAGTAGAAGGTGTTGCTGTTCCCGGATATCAAGAACTTCGCCGGCAATAAGGACATTGATGACGGCACCGGTTTTGGTTCTAAATCTGGTTTCGAATTCGCGAATTTTTCCGTGCTTCATCAATTCACCGACCAGGTGCGCGCGGTCGGTGAAGGTATCCCACACACCGATTTCGCTGGCCGTCTTGCCGATGACTTCGTGGCGCTTGTATCCCATTGTGGACAGCCAGATATCGTTGACGTCGACATGCCTGCCGTCCTTGGGCGTCGTTAAAGCAAACATGCCTGGACTGGCGTGGAAGGTCTTGGCGAACCGTTGTTCGTTTTCGCGCAGGTTCTGGCTATCCCGATGCGCCTGGATCACCAGCGCTATCATCGCCTGCAGTGTGCCACCGTCCAGTATTTCCCACGGCAATGTCCGGTGTACGACGCCGAACGCGTGCAGCGCGGCGGCTGCGCCGTCGCTCCCTTCGGGCAAAATAATAACCGGCACATCGCCGGCGCTTTTCAATATCTTGCGACCGGAAACCCGCTTGTCTTTGTTCCAGGACGAAACGTCCAGAATGATCGCGTCTACGCTCTGCCGGGCAAGCCGTTTATCCGCCGTTTGCGCATCGGCGGCCCAGGACAGGGTATATTGGTCTGCGGCGAGCATCGTTCTGATCAGCTTGCGGTGGACGGTATCCGCCAGGGCGATCAAAATACGTTTCTTAGGGCTCGTTTTCTTTATTGTCTCAGACACCAATACCCCCCAGTGACAGTTCGTATATTTAGGTCGCTGAAACGGGCCGTCCAACGGTATCCTTCTGGCAAAACACGAACCAGCATATTATCTATTTATGACGAGAACAACACACTCGGGTATTCTATCTTTCTAATATAGGCATTAACTGGATTCCATATTGAAATACCGCCCCACTCGAAGAATTATATTCGCGATCATGACCGCTGTGGCGCTGAGCGCATGCACGACCGGGCCCGGCACCGCGGCACCGAATGCGGACATTCAGTGCCCGCCCGTTGGAATTTGGGCGGATCCCGCCACAGGAAATGTGATCGCCACGCCCGACCTGATCCGGGAAATGTCGACAAGGCCGGTCGTATTATTGGGTGAAACCCACACCAGCGCCGAACATCACCGCTGGCAGCTTCAGGTTATTTCGGCGCTGTACGCCGAAAACCCGAACATGGTCATTGGCTTCGAAGCGTTCCCCCGGGGCGTCCAGCCGGTGCTCGATCAATGGGCCCGGGGGGCGTTGAGTGAAAAAGAGTTTCTTGAAAAAAGCGACTGGTTCAATGTTTGGCGTTTCGATCCCGGCCTTTACATGCCGCTGTTCCACTTCGCCAGGATGAACCGAATTGCCATGCGGGCGCTGAATGTGGATCGGACCCTTACCCATCGGATCGGCAAAGAAGGCTGGGCCGCCATCACCGCTGATCAACGGGGCGGCCTGGGGACTCCGGCACCGCCTTCACCTGCGTATCTGGCCAGCCTGAAAAAGGTCTATAGCGATCATACCGATGAGAAATCACTCCCTGACGATGCCGCCTTCGTGCGTTTTGTTGAGGTTCAACAGACCTGGGACCGGGCCATGGCGGAAGCCCTGGCGGACGCCAGAACAGCCGGCGGCGAGCCCCTGGTTGTCGGCATAGTCGGGCGCGGACATGCTGAATATGGATACGGCATCCCCCATCAACTGGATGATCTGGGCGTTCAGGGATCGGCTGTCCTGCTGCCGTCGGATTCGGGACCATCCTGTGCCGGCGATAGCCCGCCTGATGACCCTTCAGGCGTTGTCGCCGATGCCGTGTTCGGCATATCAGCACCGGCGCAACCTGTCGTTCCGCCGCGCCCATTGCTTGGCGTGCAAATTGAAAACATCGACACCGCCGATATCAAGGCCGTGCGCATCGTTAAGGTGATTGAGAAATCCATCGCCGAAACTGCGGGGCTACGGATCGGCGATCTGATCGTGCAAGCCGCCGAAAAGGACATCGCCGGGACATCGGACCTGATAGCGACGATCCACCAGCAGGCGCCGGGAACCTGGCTGCCCCTGGTTATCCAACGCGGCGGGGAACGCCTGGATATCGTCGCCCGGTTTCCCGCCCACCCATGAGCGGCCCGACCAAATCAATCGTCGCGCTGGCCCTGTTGCTGATATTTATGGGCACCAGCCCGGGCCGGGCCGAAATCCGGTCCATCCATCAGGACCTGAGTGTTAACCTTGTGCCGGGGGACCGCAGTCTCGCGGTTTCGGCAAAGTTGAAGATCGCCGGCGGCGGCCCGCTGGTGTTTCGCCTGGCCCGGAATTTCGTGGTTACCTCGTTCATGGTCGATGGTGAAAAGACCGCAGTCAAACGTTTCGGCGACAAATGGTTGATCGACCTGGGCGGTGAGGCGCGCCATGACGTGGCCCTCGACTATCGTGGCGGCCTTGCGCCCGTTCCCACCAACAGCGGCCCGTTTGGTACGAATGATCCGATAAGCGCCATCGACGGCAGTTTTCTTCCCGCCGGGTCGGGCTGGCATCCGTCATTTGGCGGCACCGCTTTTTCCTACCGCCTGGATATTACCGTTCCCGAACCGCAACGCGCCGTCGCCCCCGGGCGATTGATTTCCGAGCACTCATCGGGCGGCAAATACCGTGTCGTTTTTGAATCAATTCAGCCCCTTCACGGAATCGTTCTGATGGCCGGTCCGTACCGGATAAATGAACGCCTGCACGGCAAAATCCGCTTACGAACCTATTTCCACCCCGATATTGCCGACTTGTCAGAAGGCTATCTCGACGCCACCGCCGACTATCTTGATCTGTACGAAAACTGGATCGGCGGCTATCCCTATTCGGCCTTCCACATCGTTTCCGGGTTGCTGCCGGTGGGGCTCGGCTATCCGGGCCTGACCTTCATGGGCAAGCGCGTCCTGGCGCTGCCGTTTATTCGTTCGACCTCGCTTGGCCATGAAGTCCTGCACAACTGGTGGGGCAACGGGGTCGATATCGATTTAGCCCAGGGCAACTGGTCGGAAGGGCTAACCACGTTTATGGCCGATTATACGTTCGCCCGGCGCCGGTCGGAAAAGGACGCCCTAGCCATGCGCATTGCCTGGCTGCGCGATTACGCCGCCCTGCCCGCAGCCCGCGATCATCCAGTAACGTCTTTCGTCAGCCGCAGCCACGATGCCGAACAGATTATCGGCTACAACAAGGTCGCCTTTATCTTCCACATGGCGCGCCGGAACATCGGGAAAGCGGCTTTCGATTCCGGCATCAGGCTGTTCTGGCAGCGCCACGCTTTCGCCGCCGCCGGTTGGGCCGACTTGCAAAAAGCCTTCGAGGAAACATCGGGTCGGGATTTGGGGACATTTTTTCGGCAATGGCTGGAACAATCGGGCGCCCCGACACTTGTGCTGGAACACGCCTCGGCCAACGGCAACACGGTGTCTTTCAGGCTACGCCAGCCATCGAGCGATTATCGCCTGAACGTCCCCGTCGACGTGACCACCGAGATGGGAAACGAACGCTTCGATGTCGCCATGAGCGGCGGCACCAACACCTTTGAACTTACCGCCAACTCACCCGTGCGGGGACTGACGATTGATCCGGATTTCGATATTTTTCGGCATCTCGGGGCCAATGAGACACCGCCGATCCTGCGCGACGTGACCCTGGATACGGAAACCCGCACCCTTATTCTGGCTGATGGGAATGAATGGGTCGATCTCGCCCGCCGCCTCGCCGGGCGCTTGCAAGATAGCGGAAGCGATCCCGTCATCGTCGGCAACGGCGCCGGGTCTCTGCCGAACACGCCTTTGCTGTTGATCGGCGAGACCAGAAATATCGCGACATTCCTGAAATTACACGGCCTGCCGGCAACGCCTGAGGACATTCGGCGGCACGGCAGCGCCCGGGTCTGGGTGACCAGAACAGGCGGTGAGACCGGCCCGGACCGGCCCCTGATGGTGATCGAAGCGGATACCCCGGCGGCGCTTGGGGCGCTGTTTCGCCCCCTGCCCCATTATCGCCGCCAGGGGTTTGTCGTCTTCGATGGCGCCAAGGTCATCGCCAAGGGCACGCGTCCGGCCCGTCACGGGCCGCTTTCCGTGCAGTTTAAATGAGTAATAATCCAGGGCGCGCGGTTGACAGAGACACCCCCTCGCCCGGATAATCCTTGGCGCACCTAACCTTATTAACATAACCAACGGGACCCGCCCATGAGACGCGACCGGCTAGCTGTTTCTACCCTTATTCCCTTTTTATTCCTGACGCTGGCGACACTTTACACGGCGCCTTCGTGGGCCCAGGAATATGGCGAAGGCGTTCTTAACGCCATTGCCTACCGGCCCCTGCCGGCGGGTCAGCCGCTGCGAGTCGTTCCCATTGATAATTCCGATCAGAATATGGCCTTGAAGCAGGAATTCGAGCGACAACTGGCGAGGGGCGGACACACCATAAGCGAAGATGCAACGTTGATCCTGACGTTTGAAACCCATGATGAAATCGGCGCCTATAAATCCCGTGATCGCAGGGCTTTTCTTGAAATGCATGCACGCGGTGGTCGCGAAGGCGGTGAAGATGCAAAGGTGCTGCTCAATCTGTTTGACAGCAATACCGGTGGCGTCTTCAACCAGGGCAAGGGCGAAACATCCATCGTCACCCAAAGCCAATACCGTATGGATGTCATTATCGACGACAAAAGCAGTGGCAAGCGCCTGTGGCACGCCTGGACCATCGCCGATCTTGGCCAATCCGATGGCCGGACACTGACCAAAGCCATGGTCCCGATACTGGTCAAAAACGTCGGTTCGACGGTCAAGCGACAAACGTTTCCGCTATATTAATATTGCCGCCCCGACCGATTCCGGGTACTACCCCCGTAACATTCCTTAAAACACGGCGACCATGACAGATTTATCCGATAAAGCCCTGCTGCCCGCCGGCATGTGCGACGTTCTTCCCCCCGATGCCGAAATCGAATCGCGGGCGATGGAAGACCTGATCACGCTGTTTTCCGGACGCGGCTATCAACGCGTTAAGCCGCCGTTGATCGAATTCGAAGAAAGCCTGCTTTCTGACAGCGGCACCGCTATGGCCGGGCAAACCTTTCGGCTGATGGATCCGGTATCACAACGGATGATGGGCGTGCGCGCCGATATGACCCTGCAAGTCGCCCGCATCGCCACGACCCGCCTGAAAAATGCCCCCCGGCCCCTCCGATTATGCTACGGCGACCAAATTCTTAGGGTCCGCGGCACCCAATTGCGACCGGAACGGCAATTCGGCCAGGTCGGCATGGAATTGATCGGCACCGAAGACGCCGCAGGCGATGCCGAAATCATCCTGGGCGCCGTCGATGCCCTGTCGGGCCTGGATATTTCGTCGCTGTCGGTGGACCTGGCGATGCCGACCCTGGCCCCCGCCGTGGCCGAAGGCCTGAAGCTTTCAAAACAGGCCGGCGCAGATCTCCGCCAGGCCCTCGATCGTAAGGATATCGCCGCCGTTTCCGCCCTGTCGGATGTTCTGGGCAAGACCGGCACGGCGCTGTTCACCGCCTTGCTTGAAGCCACCGGGCCTGCGGAACAGGCCCTGGCTAAATTGATGGCGCTGGACCTGCCGGCCCAGGCCGTCACCGAACGGGCGAAACTGGCCGCGACGCTGGCCGCCATCCGCGCCGGCAACCCTGACCTGACACTGACCATCGACCCTGTCGAATGTCGTGGTTTCGAATATCACAGTGGCGTCACCTTCACCTTTTTCGCCGGCGGCGTGCGCGGCGAGCTCGGATCCGGCGGGCGTTATATCGCCGGCAAACGATCAGGTGAGGTAGGTGAACCAGCGACCGGCATGACCCTGTTTATGGATACGATCCTGCGTGCCATGCCCCGACCGCAACTTGAACCCCGCCTGTATCTGCCACCCAAAACGCCCTTGGCAGACGGTCAAAGGCTGCGCGACGAAGGATATGTTACCGTCGCCGGATTTGGCGAAACCAAAGATGATGCCGCCGAGGCCAAACGCCTGGGCTGCAGCCTTGTTTTTTCAAATGGCAAGGTCGTCGATAGCTGATCGTCACTAAGTTAACTTTTCAAGAGGAAACAGAAGCATGGCCAATGTGGTGGTTGTCGGGTCCCAATGGGGCGACGAAGGCAAAGGTAAAATTGTCGATTGGCTTTCCGAACGAGCCGATGTGGTGGTCCGTTTTCAGGGTGGCCACAATGCCGGGCACACACTGGTCATCGACGGCGTCGTCTTCAAACTGAGCATGCTGCCGTCCGGTGTCGTGCGCGGCGGCAAGATTTCCTATATCGGCAACGGCGTCGTGCTGGACCCCTGGGCGCTGCTGACCGAAATTGACAATATCCGCAAACAGGGCGTCGATATCTCTCCCGACAACCTGAAAATTGCCGACAACGCGCCACTGATCCTGCCCCTGCACGGCAACCTTGACAGGGTCCGCGAAGAAGCCCTGGGCACCGCCAAAATTGGCACTACCGGCCGCGGTATCGGTCCGGCCTATGAAGACAAGGTCGCCCGCCGCGCCATCCGGGTCGGCGATCTGGCCGACAAGGACATCCTGGGCGACAAGGTCGACAAGATGCTGTTCCATCACAACGCGCTGCTGCGCGGCCTTGGCATGGCCGAAGTCGACCGCCAGGAGCTGCTCGAAAAACTGTATGACCTGGCCCCCAAACTGCTGCCTTATTCGGGCCCGGTGTGGAAACAGCTGGATGAGGCCCGGCGATCCGGCAAGCGCATTTTGTACGAAGGCGCGCAAGGGACCATGCTTGATATCGACCACGGCACTTATCCTTTCGTGACGTCATCGAACGTCGTCGCCGGCCAGGCGGCGACCGGGTCCGGGCAAGGCCCCGGCGCGATTGACTATGTGCTGGGTATTACCAAGGCCTATACCACCCGGGTCGGTAGCGGGCCGTTCCCGACAGAACTGACCGACAGCGTCGGCCAGGGTCTTGGTGAACGCGGCCATGAATTCGGCACCGTCACCGGACGCCCCAGGCGCTGCGGCTGGTTCGACGCCGTGCTCGTGCGTCAGGCCCAAAAAGTAAATGGCATCAACGGTATCGCCCTGACCAAGCTGGACGTTCTTGACGGTATGGACGAATTGAAGGTATGCGTCGGATACCGTATCGACGGCCAGGACTATGACCACCTGCCCGCAAGTTCCGTGCTGCAACAGAAGGTCGAACCCGTGTACGAGATCATGGAAGGCTGGTCCGACAGCACCGAAGGCGCGCGTTCATGGGCCGACCTGCCGGCCAGCGCCGTTAAATACGTCAAACGCATCGAAGAATTGATCGAGGCCCCGGTGGCGCTGCTGTCGACCAGTCCGGAGCGGGAAGACACGATCCTTGTGCATGATCCGTTCGCCGACTAAGGCAGCGCCTGGCTACTACGGTATTTTTCCCTTGTGAATCAAGACCGTAACGGCTACATTTTATCGTTCTAGGGTGGATAGTCAGCCAGAAGGTGTGACCCCGCCCGGTTGTGGGTATTGAACTATGGCTTTGTCACCCCAAGAAAATGGGGACGGGGCGCCCGTTGCATCTTCGCTGGTTCTGATGAAGGACCAGTATCTGATAGATGCCGATGATCCCCTGCACGATCTGGATACGCCGTCTGCGAAGGCTTTTGCCGTGCGCGACCGGAACAACCAGGATGCCCGGCTTTTTGCCTTGATCTGCACTCCCGGCCTGCCGACCCGCATTGGATTGATGCGCGAACTTCGCGGTGATGCGACGCCGGGAATTTTGCCCCTGGTCGAATGGGATACGGTTTTCTGGCCCCCCATTAGTCAGGAAACCATGGTCGTCGTTTATCGCCGCCCCCTTGGCGGGCGCGTGACCAACGCCATTGATGCAAGCAAATATAAAATCAACGAATACGAAATTCAGGAATCTTTTATCGACCCCATTTACGGGGCCCTGAAAACCCTTTCCCATCGGGGTATCTTTCATCGGGAAATCCGAGCCGACAATCTGTTCTTCATGGACGAAGACCTCACAGATGTCGTGTTGGGTGATTGCGTGACGTGTCCTCCGGGGTTCAATCAGCCCGGCGTATACGAATCCCTGGAACGTAATATGACCAGCCCGGGCGGGCGCGGCACAGGCAACGTGGCCGATGATTTATACGCCCTGGGGGTGATGGTTATCGCGCTACTTCTGGGGCGCAAGAAAATTGAAAAAATTGATCCCGATGACTTGATCTACGCGAAAATCGAAAAAGGCAGTTACACGGCCCTTGCCGGCAAAGAACGAATTAGCGTCAATTTGATGGAACTTTTGCGCGGCCTGTTGATGGACGATCCGGGCGAACGTTGGGACGTACCGGAAATGGATCTGTTTGTTGACGGTAAAAGACAAACGCCGATGCAGCGGAAATTTGCCAAGAAAGTCGATGCTCCGTATATCTTCATGAAAAAAGAATTCCGCAATTTACGCTGCCTTGCGCATGCTTTTTCAACAAAAATTCCAGAGGCGGCGGTCGCCATAAAAGATGAAGAGCTGGAACTGTGGTTGCGTCGAAGCGGCGAAATTAGCGGCGTCGCCGATGACGTAAAAGCATCTGTTGAACTGGCAAAAAGCCATGCCAGCAACTTCCGTGGCAGCGACCCTTATCTTGTCGCTAGGGTGTGCATCCAAATGGATCCGGCGGCCCCAATTCGCTATAAGGACATCGCCTTTATTCCGGAATCCATTGGCCCCATTCTGGCTGTTGAAATGCTGCGCAAAGGGCACATGGATGTCCCGATGCAGGCGATAAACTATGGCCTGCCTGAAATTTGGTACAAGGCCAAATCCGAGACCACCCGCGACCCGGCATCGATGCTTCACGAAGGGTCTTTCGGGACAATGCGGGCCTACTTGCAAAACAAAACCATGGGATACGGCGTCGAGCGCTGCTTGTACGAGTTGAATTCCAACCTGCCGTGCCTGAGCCCCCTGATCAAGGATCAATACGTTACGGAGATTATCGATCTGTTACCGGCTTTGGACGAAATCGCCGATAGCGTCGATAATAAAGAAGATCCGTTCGACGTTCATATCGTGGCCTTTATCGCCGCCCGTTTTTCGGAACACATCGAACCCCACCTGAATGCCCTGAGCGAACCCAAAAGGGCTTCGCAGTTGATCGGCATGCTGAGCCTGATGGCGTTTATGCAGTGGAAATTGAAAATACAACCCCTGTTCGCCCTGTCCAGTTGGATCGGCGGCCTTCTGGGGCCGGCCGTAAAAACCTATTACAGCCGCACGACACGGAGCGATATTGAAAGGGATATGCCGCAGATCGTCCGCAAAGGAAGTATGCCGGAACTGTTCAATCTGATCGACAATGCCGAAAAACGAGCCCTTGATGCCAATGGCTATGCGGTCGCCAGAAATGACTTCTTCATGGCCGAAGAAAACATCCTGGATATTCAGGACGATGAACTGTCATCGAAGAATAAAACGCTGGAATCCGGGCAAAGATATGCCGCCATTTCATCGATCATTCTGTCCCTGGTGTTTGTCAGCGTCTTGTACATCGTTGACAGTTTGTAAAAGGTAGCAACGGGAATCATGGCAAAAACCGTACCGATCGCCAGAAAAGGCAATTTCAAGTCGAGCCAAATGACTCTGTGGCTGTCGATTGGCTTCGTCGCGCTGATCATTATTTCGTTGCCATCGGTGTTGTTGATTTTCTTTGGCATGTTGCCGACGATTGTGGCTTTTGTGATTGATCGATCGAAGCGGCGCAACGCGGCTTTTTGCCTGGCTGGCATAAATTTATGCGGCGTGTTCCCATATTTGATGGAACTGTGGAGTGGTGACAACACCATGGATATGTCGATCAGAATTCTGACCGATGTATTTTCGCTGGTAATTATGTACGGTGCCGCCAGCTTTGGCTGGATGATCTACGTTACCCTGCCGCCGGTCATCGCCGCTTTCCTTTCGGTAATGGCCCAGCACAAACTCACCAATTTGCGCGCAACCCAGCGCAAACTGATTGAAGAATGGGGCGAAGATGTTTCAGCCTCGCAGGAAGTCCTGGATATGCGCGAAGAAATTGCCGCAAACGAAAGTTTGGACACCGAAGCAGAGCAACTTGATGTCGAAAACTTCCTCGAAGGGATCGACAACATTCTCGAAGCAGGACCAAACGGACCGAAGCCACCGAGCACGTCAGACGAACAAGCCGATACAGCACAACCGACGCCGCAGGCTGCGGCGGGCGGGTCTTAAAAATTATTCAGCAAGCGATCCGCTGATTTAAGACCGCGTTGCGCATGGTTTTCTGAATTTTCTCGAACGCCCGGACCTCAATTTGGCGGATTCTCTCCCGCGAGACACCATAATGGCGGCTCAGGTCTTCGAGTGTCGCCGGCGCATCCTTCAGTCGACGTTCCTGCAAGATGTGCGATTCACGGCCCGATAACCCTTTGAGGGCATCATTCAGCAGATCCCGACGCTGGTCGAGTTCCTGGGAAGTCCCTAAAATTTCTTCCTGCGAGCTGGTTTCGTCTTCCAGCCAGTCCTGCCATTCGCCTTCGCCGTCCTGGTTGACCGGGGCATTGAGGGAATGATCCAGCCCCGTCATCCGACGGTTCATGGAAATAACCTCGTCCTCGCGTACAGACAGCTGATGGGCAATTTCCGAGACATGTTCGGGATACAGATCGCCTTCTTCGAAAGCCTGCAAGCGGGCCTTCAATTTGCGCAGGTTGAAGAACAATTTTTTCTGAGCCGCCGTCGTGCCCATTTTAACCAGGGACCACGAATGCAGGATATATTCCTGAATCGCCGCCCTGATCCACCACATGGCATAGGTCGACAGGCGGTAGCCTTTTTCGGGTTCAAAGCGGTTGATGGCCTGCATCATACCGACATTGCCTTCCGAAATCAGGTCCGGCAAGGGCAGGCCATAACCGCGATAGCCCATGGCGATCTTGGCGACCAGGCGCAGATGACTGTTAACCATTTGGGCGGCGGCGGCTTCGTCACCGCGGTCACGCCAATCTTCCGCCAAAGACCGCTCCTGGGCGGCCTCTAGCATCGGGAATTTTCGAATTTCCTGGAGATATCGGGTCAGATTTTCTTCCGGCGTGGTGCCGATGCCCGGTATGTTTGAAGCCATTTTCATCACCTCTTCTGGTCTGTCCCTCCACAAGCCGCCCGGCAATCTTTCGCATCGATCACATGGCTTTTTGAGTTCCCAGAAAGAATAATAACCAAGTAATTTAATACAGTATATAAAAAATATCTTATATTCGCATTTTTTTTATTATCTCATTGATATCTTGAGGTATTTCGGACTCGAACCGAAGGATCTCTTGCCCGGATAATGGCCTATACCCGAGCAAATAGGCATGTAATGCCTGATGATCGAGGCTGCGGACCAAATCCTTTGCCTCGGGGTTCAGGCCGTTCATACGGGCGGCCCCGGCCCGGCCATACTGCGCATCACCGATCACCGGATGGCCGATATGGGCCATATGGACACGGATCTGGTGCGTGCGCCCGGTCGCCAGCCGGCATTCGACCAGGCTGGCTTGGCCGCCGAAGGATTCCAGGACCCGATAGCGGGTCAGCGCCGTTTTGCCGCCCCCCGTGACCACCGCCATTTTCTTGCGGTTTCCCGGGTTGCGACCAATATTGCCGGTAATTTCGCCCTGTGATGGCACCGGCACGCCCCACACCAGGGCCTTGTAAGCGCGTTCGATGGTGCGCTCGGAAAACTGCGTCGATAGATTGTGATGCGAGCGATCATTCTTGGCGACGATCATCAGGCCGCTGGTGCCCTTGTCCAGGCGATGGACGATGCCGGGGCGTTCGACCCCGCCGATTCCCGACAGCCCGCCCTTGTTTTTCGATTTAGCGGCATGCCCCAACAAGGCATTGACCAGCGTACGATCCAGATTTCCCGGGGCCGGGTGGACGACCAGGCCGACCGGCTTGTCGATGACGATGACATCTTCGTCTTCGTAGACGATATCCAGCGGAATATCCTGGGCCACCGGTTTTGCAGGTTCTGCCGGGGGCACGCCAACGATAAACACCTCGCCCTGGCGCACCTTGCGGGAAGGATCAAGCGGTGTCGCCTGCGCCCCGGCGCCATCAAGGACGACCGAGCCGCCATCGATTAACGCCTTCAGGCGGGTCCGCGACAGATCCGGCAGAATTTCGGCGAGCAGCCGGTCAAGCCGTGTCCCGGCCTTGCCGGGAGGTACCGGAACGGTGTAAGTGGAGGTGTTGATTTGTGAATTCATGTGTTGTTGATTAAAGACTGAACGGGATCATGCAGGCACTCAAGGGTTTAGTAGGCGGATTGGGCATTCTGATCGTTATCGGCATGTCGGTGATTGGTTACGGACTATACCGTAAATCAACCGATCCGGGCTTCAGTTTCTTCACGTCGGATAAACAATCACTCACCACGGCCCCAGGCGCCCCCCCAGCCATCATACCGACCGTACCGACCGCGCCGACCGGACCGGTGGCGGCCTTCGGCGAGATCATGGTCGGGTTGCCAAAGGATTGCGCCATCGAAGGGGTCAGCGGCGATGGCAGCCGAATTTTCCTGCGCGTCGGGCCGGCCACGCCAGATTGCAGCCGGGTGGTCATCTTGAACGCCGCCACGGGGGCGCAGATCGGCCTGATCCGGATCGCCCCGTGATTTCCATTCCGAAAGAATTCTTGCACCAGGTCGAGGCCGCGGCCGTCGCCGCCTACCCCCGGGAATGCTGTGGCCTGTTCGCCGGCACCCGGCAGGACAATGGCGATATCGCCGTGACCCGCCTGCGGGCCAGCGCCAACTTGGCGAGCGCAGAGCGGCCGGATCGATTCGAGATCGACCCCGAGGTCCGCTTCAAACTGATGCGCGATATTGGCGAATTTGATCGCCTTGACGATACCACCGGCGAACACATTGTCGGCCATTATCATTCGCACCCCGATCACCCTGCGAAACCATCGGCTTTCGATTTGCAAATGGCCTTCGAGCCCGACCTGTTCTGGCTGATCGTCGCCGTTGCCGACGGACAGGCGTCCGCGACCGCCCTGCACCAACTCGATGCGGCGCGCCAGGGGTTCGAGGAAATCACTTACAGGCCCGTGTAACAAGAACAAGGATAAACCGATGAATTTCAGCAGCGACAATGTCACTGGCGCCTGCCCCGAAATCCTGAGCGCGGTAATCGCCAGCAATGACGGACCGGCCATGCCTTACGGGGCCGATTCAGGAACCGGGCGGGTCGAAACGAAGATCGCCGCGACCTTCGAAACCCAGGCCGATGTTTTCCTGGTGGCCACCGGCACCGCATCGAACGCCTTGGCGCTGGCCGTCATGTGCCCGCCGTACGGGTCCATCTATTGCCACCCGGAAGCCCATATTCAGGTCGACGAATGCGGCGCCCCGGAATTCTACAGCGGCGGCGCCAAGTTGGTGCTGTTGCCGGACCGGGATGGGAAAATCACGGCGGATGACCTGGCCGCCACCCTGAAGAATGAACACGGCGATGTCCACCACGTCAAACCGGCCGCGCTCAGCCTGACCCAAACCGCCGAAACCGGTGTCGTCTACTCAATTGATGAAATTCGCGCAATTTGCACCGTCGCCCATGACCACGGCCTGACCGTGCATATGGACGGTGCCCGCTTCGCCAACGCGGTGGCGGCGCTGGATTGCTCACCCGCCGACATGACCTGGAAGGCCGGCATCGACGTGCTTAGTTTCGGGGCCAGCAAGAACGGTGCGATTGCGGCGGAAGCCGTGGTGTTGTTCAACCCCGGCCTGGCCGAAGCGTTCGCCTATCGGCGCAAACGGGCCGGCCACCTGTTTTCCAAGATGCGTTTTATTGCGGCCCAGTTCGAAGCCTACCTGAAAGACGATCTGTGGCTGACCATGGCCCGCCACGCCAACGCCTGCACCACCACCCTGGCGGCGGGCCTGACTGAGCTGCCCGGGTGTGACCTGCTGTACCCTGCCGATGCCAACATGATCTTCGCCAGCCTGCCCAACACCATGATCGCCGGCCTGCGTGCCGACGGCCTGTCGTTTTATGACTGGCCCGGCCAGGACCGCTCGACCATCCGTCTGGTCTGCGCGTTCAACACAAAGATGGCAGATGTCGACGCGTTCATCGCCTCGGCGCGCAAGCATGCCGCTTGATCGAGACCCGAGTTTGCACTAAAAACTGTGAAGCATCGCCTCTCGGTCCCCTTCGTCTAGAGGCCTAGGACACTGCCCTCTCACGGCGGCAACACGGGTTCGAATCCCGTAGGGGACGCCACCCTATTTTTAAGTTCTTGTAAACTAATCATAAATTCTCCTTTTAACCCAACCAGTGCCCAAGGTTGGGTTGCTTTGTTCACTTTTTAATTCGCGTCAGCGCACTTACAGCAACGTCTGACAGTGCTGCTCTATCCCGCTTTGCTGAGTAATGATCAATCTCAGCTAACGTCTTATGCCCGGTCAATCCACCTGCTTGCGCCGTCGTCTTCCCCTGTTCGATGACAGTTTTTGTCGCCGCTTTTCTTAGTCCATGTGCTGTGCAACGCTTCAATCCAGCTTCAACACACCTGTCTTTAAACCAGTTACCAAACCCCTCAGGAGTGAATGGGTTGCCATATCCGGTGATGAGGAAAGTTAGTTGGTCGTGATCTATGGCATTTATCTCTGTCCATAATTCGGGGTGAACAGGTAAATCCATATCAGCGTGTGTTTTGTTCTGTGTGAAAACAAGACGGCCATTCTTTATGTGCTGGCGGCCTAGCCTCACAACATCCCCCCGGCGTGAAGCAGTATAGTATAGAAGAGCATACGCCAATCGGGCCTTAGACCCGCTAGGGTGTTGCTCCTCATAGGCGTCCATATCTTCGTTTGAAGGAGCAAGACCCAGAAGCCTTCGAGACGATCAGGGCCGGTAAGCAAACAGTTGGTGGAGCAGTCGCTGCGCTGAACCATAAGCAGGACACAAGGACACGGACGGAAGCAGATAAAGATATGCGGCTGAGATCACGGTGCCTGCACATCACATGAGTGGCAAAAGATTAGTTTCTGCGATCTTAATTGAGGGACCAATTGAGAAAGGTGATTACGACAAATTCCGAAAGGCCACCCAATCTTCTTTTTATCAATATCCGATTACACACGTTGAACTTGCTTCATCGGGTGGCAACCTTCTAGAAGCAATGAAAATTGGTTCGTTAATAAGAGATATGCGCTTCTCCACTGGAGCGCCTTTAGAAATCTACGAAGGCCGGCTTCCGCTTCAGTTTGGAAGGGGTAGTCGCCGCTCTTGACGTCAACCCGGAATCTGGAGAGGTTCTCGCTCATTTAAAACATGGCACTCTCACGCATGATACTTCAAGTCCCCTGTTCACACCAACGGCGTTAAACGGCAAGTTAGATTGAGGATATTCCATCCTCAAACACTGGCGCGGCGATATAATGGATTTGCACCGTTCTGAAAATACACCTATCAACAGCTGGTGCTTTCAGTTCGTGAAACGTCTTCAATTCGTCATGGCCGACGGGACGATCCAGAATGAACCAAATATGGACACTCAACAGTCCATTGTCTTTGGGGATAGTTGGGTGCTCCATAACTAGTGCACCCTGAGTTCCGTTGATACCCTTACTAAATGGCCGTTGTGTTCTTGATCCAGTTCTGAGAAGGTCACATGGTCCGGAGACGCTGTATGATCTGAGAAGTCCTCAAATACGTTTGTCATGCAATTCCCCGACATAAGTTTAGGGTTGCAGACACACAGTTTGGAATTGTTTGGTTGGGTTCCCGCTTTTGAATTACAAGCGCGTTCAACACCCCATTATTAAGGGTTGGGTTATTCAACTCCCTGATATTTATGAGAAAAGGCACTCCCGTAGGGGACGCCATCCATCACACATTGCCATCGGCTTCTGGCCATCCCGGCCCATCTAAAAGGCCGGAATGAAATGTCTGTTTTTGAGGGTATCAGCGAAACCCTGCTGCCCGTGTTGAACAAACCAGCACTGATACCTTGTTGAATTCCATCGGTTCGGTCATTAAAACGAAAGCTTGAAATCCGGCTATTTTGTTTGTGTTTCCCCTGAAAATCATAAAATGTATAACCGAAACCTGCGCCTATTGGTGATTTATGATGACAGACAATAACAGTAAAAATGCCGATTTGGACCCGTACAGGTCTTCGGATCAAGATCGGGATAGCCGAATTCGCGCCATCGTCGATACGGTGGTCGATGGCATCATCACAATCGATGAAATTGGTACCATCGAGACGTTCAACCCGGCGGCGGTACGCATTTTCGGGTACACTTTGGACGACGTCGTCGGCGAAAACGTGAGAATGCTGATGCCGGACCCCTATCAGGGCGAACATGACGGCTACCTTCATTCCTACTTGACCAGCGGCCATGCCAAGGTGATCGGTATTGGTCGCGAAGTCATAGGCCAACGCAAAGACGGCTCGACTTTCCCCATGGAACTGGCCGTCAACGAGATGAAGGTCGGCCAAAAAAGAATGTTTACCGGCATTGTCCGCGACATTACCGAACGCAAGCAGGCCGAGCAGGAGATCAGTGACAGGGAGGAGCGTACACGGGCGATTGTCAACACGGTCGTCGATGGCATTATCACCATCGATAACATTGGCACCATCGAGACCTTCAACCCGGCGGCGGAACGCATTTTCGGGTACACTCTGGACGACGTCGTCGGCGAAAATGTGAGAATGCTGATGCCTGCCCCCTACCGGGGCGAACATGATGGCTACCTTAAATCCTACCTGACCAGCGGCGAGGCCAAGGTGATTGGTATCGGTCGCGAAGTCGTAGGCCAGCGCAAAGACGGCACGACTTTTCCCATGGAATTGGCCGTCAATGAGATGAAGGTCGGTCAAAAACGAATGTTTACCGGGATCGTTCGCGATATTACCGATCGCAAGGAAGCCGACCGGGCCAAGGGTGAATTTGTTTCCACAGTCAGCCACGAACTGCGCACCCCGCTGACTTCTATCAAAGGCGCGCTCGGCCTGATCCGGTCGGGCGCCATTGGGGAAATACCCGAAAAGCTGCGCGCCATGCTGGATATCGCCTACAACAATTCAAACCGGCTGGTGCTGTTGATCAACGACATCCTGGATATCGAAAAGATCAATGCCGGTAAAATGGAATTCGTTATGGCACCCCTGGACGTGATCTCGCTGGTCGACGAGGCGATCGAGGCGAATAAGGGCTATGGTGATGAACACAGCGTGACCTTTACCAAATCCACCACCATTACGATGGCCCAAGTGAACGGCGATAGGGGTCGCCTGATGCAGGTGCTGTCCAACCTGATGTCCAACGCCGCCAAATTTTCACCCGACGGGGAAAAGGTCGAGTTATCGATCATTCGGATTGACCGCATGATCCGCATCGCCGTAACCGACAAGGGACCCGGCATTCCCGACGATTTCAAGAAGACCATTTTCCAGAAATTTTCCCAGGCCGATTCATCGGACACCCGGAAAAAAGGCGGCACCGGGCTGGGCCTTAACATTACCAAGGCAATTGTCGAACAGCACGGCGGCAGCATCGGGTTCGAGTCCGAATCGGGCAAAGGTTCGATATTTTTCTTCGACCTTCCGGAACTGATGGAACAGGCGGTGCGCGAAGATTCCATGTTGTTGGAACCACGGGGCGACGGCAGATCGCGAATTCTTCATGTCGAGGATGATGACAGCGTCCTGCAGGTGGTTTCGGCCCTGATCGCCGATACGGCCGATGTGATTTACGCCAGATCTTACAGAGACGCCAGCGCCCTGCTTGAACGGGAAGTGTTTGATCTGGTGATCCTGGATTTGATACTGCCCGACGGTGACGGCGAGGCCCTGCTATCCTTGTTGAACAAACCGGGTCAGCCATCGACTCCGGTGATAATTTTTTCGGCCAAGGATATATCGCGCGAGACAGTAAATAGCGTAACGTCGGCGCTGGTCAAATCACAAACCACCAACGAGGTGTTGCTGGACACCATACGCGCCACGCTAGTGAAGGCAGATTGAATGGGTGACCCGCTTTTAAACAAGAATGTTACCATGGGGCCCCATGACAGACGCAGCCTGCTCGGCACCGTTCGTAACCCGGATTCCAAACTTGAATACGTCTCCAGCCTTTCCGGACAAATGACTCCGTTTGATGGCGACCAGCGCAGTGGCATCTTCCTGCGTTACGTACCCGACCGGTTGATCCTTGATCCGCCTTCCTTCGCAAGGTACCTCGATGCCATGGGCGCGTTGGAATGGCCCTCGCTGGAAGAAGCGGCGGCAACGTTGCTCAACGATGTCAGCAATGAACTGGTGGCGCGCTGGGTCCAGGTGTCGATAACCGCGCCGCCCGGAATTCATGCCGGTATCGACAGCCACGACGTATTGCTGGAAGACCGTCAGCCAAACTGGGATAACGCGGGGTTGCTGGCCAGACTAAGTAATTATCGTACGGTGCGTTGACGGACGTGGCCTTGCAGGCCAATTTCATCGAGCCCGATCTGTTCTTTTCGCGCCTCTTCCTTTTTTTCTTCGGCCAGCCGGTTGGCCTGTACCGTTTCATATTTTTTCAAATCCCGGTAGGCCTCGGCCAGTTCGTCGCGGGCGCCGTCGGCTTCTGATTCCGCGCTCGCAATGGATGATGCGATCCGCTGCCGCCTGAGGATCACCGCATTGGCATAATTTCCATAGGTGTAAGCGGCTTCTTCCGGCGAGGCGGCGGCAGCGTGTTGTTCGCGCACAAGTTCATCTTCAAGATTCTTGGACTGGGTTTCCAGGGTATCGATCAGGCGCATGATTTCGCCGAGCTTTCGCCGTTTTTGATCAACGCCCCAAGAATTGAGTTTGATCAGGGTTTTCAGTCCCGTCGCCATTTATCGCGCTTTCATTCTGTCGATGTGTTGGTTTGTTGCAGGCTGTCGAAGTTCAGGTTTTGATCGCCGCCGGGCTGCGGGGCCGGGTTTTGGGGGTTTGCCGGCTGTCCATCCGGTGACGGCAGCATGCCCAGGATATCGCGCAGACCCTGATAGCCCAGTTCAAGGGAGACTTTCTCGTCAATGGTCTGGGCCAAAAAGGCCTCGATGGCCGGATAATAGTGAATGGCTTCATCAATTTCCGGGTCGGTTCCCCGGCGATAGGCGCCAAGCCTGATCAGTTCGGCCATGTCTTCATAGGTCGCAAGATACTTTTTCGCCCGGTTGACGACCTCATTTTCTTCGGCCGTGTTGCAATCCGGCATGGTTCTGGAAACACTTCGCAAGATGTTGATAGCCGGATAGCGCCCGCGTTCGGCGATGGCCCTGTCAAGAACGATATGGCCATCGAGGATACCGCGAACGGCGTCGGCCACGGGTTCATTGTGATCGTCACCTTCGACCAGCACGGTAAACAGGCCGGTGATGCTGCCCTGCCCTTCGGCGCCCGGGCCGGCGCGTTCTAACAGGCGCGGCAGTTCGGCAAAGACCGACGGCGTATAGCCTTTCGAAGCCGGCGGTTCCCCCGCCGACAGGCTGATTTCCCGTTGCGCCATGGCGAACCGGGTAACGCTATCCATCAGGCATAGCACGTCGCGATTTTGATCGCGGAAAAACTCCGAAACGGCCAGGGTCACATAGGCCGCCTGACGCCGCACCAGGGGTGGCTCGTCGGACGTTGCGACGACGACAACGCTTCGCGCCATCCCTATATCCCCCAGATCGTCTTCAATAAATTCCCGCGCCTCGCGACCGCGTTCGCCGATCATACCGATAACGCTGATTTCGGCATCCGTATGACGGGCCATCATCGACATCACCGTCGACTTGCCGGCTCCGGATCCGGAAAAGATGCCCATGCGCTGGCCTTTGCAACAGGTCAGGAAGGTGTTCAAGGCGCGCATGCCCAGATCGATCTTGGCACCGACGCGCTGACGCGTGTGGGCTTCTGGCGGGCGCGCGTGAATTCGATAAGGCCGGGGCCCCATGGTCAGCGGCCCCTTGCCATCGACGGGATCGCCGAAAGCGTTGATGACCCGGCCTGTCCAGCTTTCGTCGGGGTAAATGACCGGACTGGCAACCGTTATTTCGGCCCGGCAACCAAGGCCAATTCCATCGAGTGTTCCAAACGGCAGCATCAAGGCGAGGCCATTTCTGAACCCGACAGTTTCGCACAACACCCGTTCGCCGTTGCGGCCGACCAGGCGGCAATGGTCGCCGATTGACAACGTCCCTTCGACGCCTTCGACTTCGACCATCAGGCCGAGAACGCCCTTTACCCGGCCATACACCTTGAAATCGGGCAGGTGGCCAACTTCACTTTCAATGGCGTCGGCGATCAGGCTCAAACTGTTTATTCTCCGTGAAGGGCTGACGACAGGTTCGTCGCTGCGAACACCGATTATCACGATGAGTCTTTAAGGTTTTGTTACTCCGGTTGACGATCCATGATTTTGGAATCAGGCGAAAGTAAACGAGACGCAATTTAAGGTTAACAATTATTAATTTTTAAGGTTAAGATATCGAATCAGAAACGAATTTGGAGGTGCCTCTATGAGGGTGCTTCTCGTAGAAGACGATCCGGCGACCGCGCAAAGTTTGCAATTGATGCTTGAATCCGACGGCATGGTCGTCGATTCCACCGATTTAGGCGAAGACGGCCTGGAAATTGGCAAACTGTATGATTACGACATTATTGTCCTTGATATCATGCTGCCCGATATCGACGGCATCGAAGTGTTGCGGCGCCTGCGCGACGCCCGCGTAAACACCCCGGTGCTGATCCTGTCTGGGTTGACCGAGGCCGAAAACAAGGTCAAGGGCCTGGGTTCCGGCGCCGATGACTATCTGACCAAGCCGTTTGACAAAGCCGAACTGATGGCCCGTATCCAGGCTATTGTCCGCAGATCAAAGGGCCATTCGCAATCGATCATCAGCACCGGCAGGATGGCGGTCAACCTGGATGCCCATACAGTCGAAGTCGATGGCGCGCCGATCCACCTGACCGGCAAGGAATACGGTATTTTGGAATTGCTGTCGCTGCGCAAGGGAACGACCCTGACCAAGGAAATGTTCCTTAATCACCTGTACGGCGGCATGGACGAACCGGAACTCAAGATTATCGACGTTTTCATCTGCAAGTTACGCAAGAAGCTGAACAATGCGACCGATGGTGAAAACTATATCGAGACGATCTGGGGGCGCGGGTATGTCCTGCGTGATTCCGAAGCGACCGCCGAAGCCGCCGCAAAAATCGCCAGCGCCTAGAACCGATCACGCCTTTAAAATAGATCAGTTTTTCACGTTTAGTTTGAACACGTTTTGTTTCAAACTAAACGTGAACTGATCTAGAGCTATTCGACGTCGAATGTGACGTTCGACGTGGACAGGCAGTAAACGCCACGAAAGCCGGTGACGGGTTTGAATTTATCGGTAATTCCAAGAACCGTTTCCGCCCCGCCAAGGAATAACACCCCATCTTCGGGCATCAGGCGGCTGATCTGTTCCAGGACCCGACCTTTGGTTTCCTGGTCAAAATAGATCAGCACGTTGCGGCAAAACACGATATCAAACCCGCCGAGCGGTTGCAGGTCATCCAACAGATTGAAAAATTTGAATTCGATCAACGCCTGCAGGGCAGGATCGATTTGCCACATTTCATCCTGTTTCTTGAAATACTTCAAAAGCAGCTGAATGGGTAATCCGCGCTGCACTTCGAATTGCGAATAGAGGCCGCTCTTCGCCTTATCGAGAATATCCAGGGAAATATCGGTGCCGACGATTTCGGTGCGCCAGCCAGCCAGTTTTGCGGCTTCTTCCTTGAGGATCATAGCCAGGGTATAGGGTTCCTGCCCACTGGCGGCGGCCGCGCACCAGATGCGAATTGCTTTCTTGGAAGCCCGGTTTGCCATCACTTTCGGCAAAACATGATCGCGGAACAAGTCAAACGGCTTGATATCGCGGAAGAAAAACGACTCATTCGTGGTCATCGCCTCGGTCACACTGGTGACCAGGCTGGGCTCGCTGTGGGCCTTCATGGTATCGACTAGGTCTTCGAGCCCCTTCAGGCCACGTTTCCGCGCTACGGGCATCAGGCGGCTTTCGAGCAGGTAAGCTTTTTCCTCGTTAAGCACCAGCCCCGATTGCTCTTTGATGAGCGTCGACAAAAATTCGAAATCTCCAGGCCTCATTTACCTGCCCTTACCGACAAAATTCATTACGTGTGGCGCCAAATCTCTCAGTGGCAATACGGCACTGCACAAACCGGCCATGGCGACGGCGCCCGGCATGCCCCAGACAACGCTTGTTTCCTCGTCCTGGGCGACGACCGTGCCACCGCGATCGATAACTTCGGCACAGCCTTTTTGACCATCCGCGCCCATACCGGTCAAAATAACGGTTAACACTTTCTCGCCGAAAACCTTGACGACGCTTCGCAGCATGGGATCGACCGCCGGCTGGCAAAAGTTTTCCGGGGGATCTTGATTTAATTCGATGACCTTCTTGCCGTCTCTTTCGGCGACCAACATATGATAATCACCGGGCGCCAGAAAAATTGTCCCGATTATCAGTTCCTCGCCGTCTATGCCTTCCCGGCATTCCCATTCTGTCATCTTGGAAATGTGCTGGGCAAGAATGGTGGTAAAGGTCGGCGGCATATGTTGAGTGAGGACAACCGGTAGATTGATCGACGGGCTCAAATTCTTGAAAAATTCAAGCAGCGCCTGAGGCCCGCCGGTCGAACTACCGACCGCCAGTATTTTGGGATTTGGATTTCCGGCATTGCGCAAGGTGTAGGTATGATCGACAGGTTTTACCGCGACCGGTGCCCGTGGTGCGCCAGCCTTGCGTTCGACATTGGACGCGGGTTGCACCTTCTGTCGACGGGCCGTTCCCAGCGCCTTAACTTTGTCCATCAATTCCCGACGGAAACCGCCTTCGGCGTGAATATCGGCGGTTGACGTGGGTTTCGGAATATAATCCGAGGCACCGGCTTCGAGCGCCTGAATGCTGATATTTGCATTCCGCGCCGTCAATGTAGACGAAATGACGACTTTTACGCTGGGGTCGATCTTGAGCAATTCCGGCAGCGCCGTCAGCCCGTCCATCACCGGCATTTCGATATCCAGAACCACGACATCGACATCGTAACGGGCCAGGTTGGTCACCGCTAACTTGCCATTGCCAACGGAAGCGACGACCTGAATCGTATCGTCTGATTCCAATATTCTGGTCGTCAGGCCGCGGATGACGGCCGAGTCATCAACGATCATCACTCTGATTGGATTGGCGGAACTGATTGCCTCATGAGCTGGCACGATATTTATCCGTTCCTTCGTCGAAGAAAATAACCCTGATGGGCCTAAAGCAGCCCAACCTGGGAAAATTTAGCCTGAATAATTTCGCTATCGAAGGGCTTCATAATGTATTCATTCGCACCGGCTTCAATAGCTTCCTGAATATGTTCGATATCATTTTCCGTTGTACAGAAAACGACGATCGGCGTTTGCCCGCCTTCCAGACCACGCAATTCCCGCAAAAATTCGATCCCGCTCATCACGGGCATATTCCAGTCAAGAAGAATTGCATCAGGCATATTCAACTTGCAGGCTTCGAGAGCCTGCATACCGTCGGCGGCTTCTTCGGTTCCGAATTCCAGTTCCTGAAGGATTTTACGGGCCACCATACGAATGACCTTTGAATCATCAACAATCAGACAAGACTTCATGCCAATCTTCTCTTCTTTCCTTGGGCTCGCCACCATCGCGATGGTGATACGGAGCAATATTTACAAAAATACTAAGATGAGCCAACAAACTACTATCTACGTACTGTTCTTCCAAGTTATTTAGTCACCGCGACTGATTTCCGACATTCTTTTCCATGGAGTCAGCCGTCTGGCGAACAAATTCTCAATCTTCCTAGCCGGATTTTACGACTGTGGAAACCGCGTCGGAAAGTGTCTGAACCAAGGCATCGCGGTCAAATTTCGCAACATAATCGTCAAAGCCGACTTCCCGGCCACGGGCAAAGTCTTGTTCCGTCGCATGAGAAGACAAGGCAACCATTGGAGTTTTTTCCCAGGCTCCGCCGCCACGGACCGCTTCGGCAAATTCGAAGCCATTCATATCGGGCATTTCGATATCGCTGATAATCGCGTCGAATGTCATACCGGCTTCCCGCATTTTCAAGGCGTCACCGGCACTTTCCACGGTCGTCACGTCATATCCGGCGACCGACAAAATCGGTGTCAGCAAATTGCGGAAAAACGGGCTGTCATCGACCAGCAGGATTTTCTTGGAACCATGGGTCAATTCGCCGGTACCGAAGGCGCCATCGTTATCGCCAAACCAATCCGGGAAGCCCTGGGTCAGGTAAAACCCGGAATCGATAACATCCGTCGCCTTACCATCGATCACGGCACTGCCGATCAGGCCTTCGACATTTGTCGAGAGTTCAATTTTCAAACGATCTTCGACGATATCGACAATTTCATCGACAACCAGCCCCATGGACCGGTCACGGTCGGTAAACACCAGGATGGGCTGCCTGCCGGTGGTCTTCCATTCGTGGTCGGCGACAAACGGAATTAACGGCATCAGATGGCCGCGGTACTGCACGACAAACGTACCATGAGATCTTTCGGCCTTGGCCATGTCGATTTCTTCCAACCGGGCGACCAGCGCCAGGGGAACCGCCTTCAACTCTTCACCGCCGGCCCGGAAGGTCAACATGGTCGAAGTTTCGTTGTCGTAATCGATTGCTTTCTTGGCTTCTGTTTCAGCACCCCTGCCCTGACCGCTGATATCACCGGTCGACGAGGCGATGCCGTTGGGGTCCAGAATCATGATGACGCTGCCGTCGCCAAGGATCGTATTTCCGGAATAATACGGGATATGCCGCAAGATTTTCGTCACCGGTTTAACCACGATTTCCTCGGTATCGAAGACGCGGTCAACGATGATGCCAAAATTGTAGGCCCCGACCTGGGCGACGACGATGAATAATTCGTCGGCGACATCATCTTTTTTCTCGCCCAATTGCAACAAGTCGTGCAGGGAAACCAGCGGCAGCAGTCGATCGCGCAGACGCAGGACCGGGCTTTCGTTGATTAGCTCGATGGCATTTTCAGATTCCGACGATGCCCGAACAAGTTCCAGGACACTAATTTGCGGAATCGCAAACCGTTCACCACTACATTCAACAACCAGCGCCGAAACGATGGCCAGGGTCAGCGGAATTTTGATCGCGAAGGTCGATCCTTTGCCTTCGACAGATTTCAAATCGATGGTGCCGCCAATTTTCTCGATATTGGTCCGCACCACATCCATGCCGACGCCACGACCTGACACACTGGTGACTTTTTCGGCGGTCGAAAAACCGGCCTTGAAAATATGCATGTGAATCTGCTGATCCGTCATATTTTCGACTTCGGCTTCGCTCGCCAATTCATTGTCGATGATTTTCTGGATGATCCGGGCGGTATTAAGGCCGCGCCCGTCATCGACGATGGAAATAATAATGTGCCCACCTTCATGATAGGCGCTCAGCACGATCGTACCCAATTCGGCTTTGCCATCGGCGGCCCGGTCGGCGGGCATTTCCAGTCCGTGATCGGCGGAATTGCGAACCATGTGGGTTAGCGGGTCCTTGATCAGATCAAGAACCTGACGGTCCAGTTCGGTTTCCGCCCCGACCATTTTCAGTTCGATCTTCTTGCCGGATTCAACGGCCAGATCACGCACAATACGGGGCAGTTTCGCCCAGGCGTTGCCAATCGGCTGCATACGCGTTTTCATAACGCCTTCCTGCAGGTCCGACGTGATATGGCTGAGCCGTTGCAGGGGAACCGTAAATTCGCTGTCATCCTGGCCACGAACCATCTGCAAAAGCTGGTTGCGAGTCAGCACAAGTTCGCTGACCATGGTCATCAGGTCTTCAAGAACATCCACATTGACCCGGATAGATGCCGCAGCGACGCCGCCACCTTCGGCCTTGTTTTCGGTATCGATGGGGGTTGCCTTCTTGGCAGGAGCCGCAGGAACTTTTGCTTCCGGCGCCGCGACCGCGGCAGCCGCTTTTACAGCTTCGGCTTCCGCCGCTATCGCCGCATCGGTCGCTGCGGTAACACCGCTAGCACTGGCCGCTTCGACTTCGGCCAGCAGTTCGGCCGCAACAGGTGCGCCAAATTCATTCGCAGCCGGTCCGCCACCGCCACCTGCGGCTTCGACTT